>Ga0315293_10000011_pt1 | contig 190910 bp, 135 predicted proteins | sample YL17G13_20_MG_FD_203071 | JGI IMG/M metagenome (GOLD analysis project Ga0315293, IMG submission 203071) | Sediment microbial communities from Yellowstone Lake, YNP, Wyoming, USA - YL17G13_20 | ecosystem: Environmental > Aquatic > Freshwater > Lake > Sediment | place: USA: Wyoming | collected...
TTCTCTATGCACCCAAAGGCTCCGATCGCCCGGCTCTCTACGCCTTCGGGTGTTGAATGTTTAAAAGAAATAAACTAACATTCAAAACAGTCCAGAAATCGGGGGCTCGCCAGCAGTTGCATGTTCCATTTTAAACAGTTCAATCTTTTATCTTTGGTTTCTTTCACTTTCTAATTGCCGAGATTTGAATATGCGCGAAATAGAATGGATGCCAGCATCATTGGATACAGTTAATGATTATTTGATACCTTTATTTACAGATAAAATATCAGAATTAATGAATAGCTATGAAAAAAATAAATCTAGAAAGGAAACATATTATAAAGCAACCGGTAAAGTTATTTATGACGAATATTATCCCAGACTGTCCAAATCCATCATCGACCAGATTGACTGCCTTCTCGCTCAGCACTACGACTTCACCCACGAGGAGCTGGATTTCATCATCAACTACGACATTAAATACCGCATGGGCAAGGAACTGGATAGCGGGGAGGGGGATGAGCAATGACTGACAATAGCTTAGCCGTTTTTGAAAACTATAATATCCGTCGTCATTACGATGAGCAGACAAAAACCTGGTATTTCTCTGTGGTTGATGTTTTGCAGGTTCTGATACAGCAGCCGGATTATCAGGCGGCACGAAACTACTGGAAAGTTTTAAAAAACCGCTTAGAAAAAGAAGGCAGTGAGTCGGTAACAAAATGTAACCGACTGAAAATGGAAGCTGCGGACGGAAAAAAATACCTGACCGATGCTGCTGATCCGGAAACATTGTTACGGCTTATTCAATCTGTTCCCAGTCCCAAAGCAGAACTGATTTTTACGGCGCTTGCAGAACTCTCCACCAGGCAAATTGCCGAAAGCGTGAATGCTAACGGAATGGTAGAAAATGCAGACGCGGGGAAAAAGGGCGGTAAAATAGCGAAGAAAGCGCGATTGGAATTGGAATCAAAAACAGGCAAAAACGTCATCACATCTGAGAACTATCTTCCACCGGCGAAGAAACAAAAAAAGTTAAAATAAAAACCGGACATTAGCGGGGATGAAGAATGATTGTTTCATCGCTCGGCAATAAGGAATTATTAAAACTTCGAAAGACCGCCTTCCTATGCAGTCGGGAAATCCCCGCATCTGTTGTGCTCAAATGCTATGACTGGGCGATTGAACAGAGGGAAAGAGGCGTTTGTGTGATCAGCGGTTTTCATTCAAAAATTGAAAAAGATGTATTCCATTTTTTACTTTCCGGAACACAACCGGTCATTATGGCTTTAGCGCGTGGAATGAAAAAAAGGCTTGAACCAGGTATAAAGAAGGCCATTGATGCAGGCAGATTATTAATTGTAACTCCTTTTGATAATGATGTAATCAGGGTAACTGAAGAAACCGCTGAAAAGAGAAACCGATTTATGGTCGAACTTGCAGATAAGATCGCTATCGGTTATGTGAGTAAAGGCGGAATGCTGGAAAAACTTCTCCCGGAAATTAAAGACAAACCTATGTATCGCATTGTTGAATAAGCAACGGCTTTCACAGTTTCTAATCTTAGTGAACCCATAATTTTAACGGTCTTCCGCTCTCGCGAGCGCCGGATAAAAATCGCGTACAAATTTGGGTTTTAGTATTTTTCGGAAATGAATCCAAGAACGACTTCCGTCAAGGAGGAACGCACCGCAGCGCTCGATAAGGATTAACGAAAAAAATACCGCGCGGAGCGTAGTATCCTTGACGGCGCTCCCAAATATAATCAAACTACGGGAAGGGAAAAGAGCTCTGAATGAAAATCTGACTTGTGCGATAAAGGCTAAAATCTACAATAAATCCCAATCTCCGAACCTTTCTTTTTCCTTCCGCTAAAAGAGAAAATAACTCACGTGAATAACCGAAATCATGGAATCGCAAGCTAAAATATGGAAATTGATCAGGAAGCATATTTAATACTGTATGTTTAATTACAGCCAGAGCATAACAACAGGCTTCAAGCTCAAATACTGTTCGTTAACGAACAGTAGGGCACTCGTGTATGTTTTACAAGGTATTTACTTACTGTTCGCCAGCGAACAGATAAATATCAAGCAGTAAAAAGCGCTTTACCAAAAAATTATTGAACGCACTAACCTGATAATTGACATTAAAATGGTGCTATGCCCGTCAATATCTGTGATCTTCCGCAGAGAAAAATGAAGAGAACGGATATTGACGGGCAATGGGCATAGATATAACCTTAGTATTATTAGTGGAAAATACTATTTTTTATTGCATTTTGTATATCGCAGAATAGCAGTAAGCAAAATGCTCATAATATTTACTTTATGTTTAATAGATATGTGTTCAAGCATCGAATTTTCAAAATCTTCCGGTAAATATCCGGACTTGTGCCTTAAAGGAATTCCGTAACCGCCACTATATTGATGTATTTCAAAGGGATGTAATGTTTCAATAGGTGTAGTGCCTACAGTATCTATTTCTTGTTCAACACAAATACTTTTAAGCGCCACATTATTGAAATCTTTTGGTGAATATCCGGACTTGTGTCTAAAAGGAATTCCGTAACCACCACTATATTGATGTATTTCAAATGGATGTAATGTAGATGAATTACCTTTTATTTTTTTCATAATTAAATATATATCGCTAATTAAAAATATCGTCAATAGCTTTGACAGAATTCAATCTAGAAAACTCTCGTTATCTGTTTTAAAACCGTAACTGGAATTGCTGAAACAGAAGTCTGAATGTTATTTTTTTGTAATAACCCTTAAGAATTGTACGATCAGGCAGGGGATGCGGATTAAATTGCTATATAACTATGCTAAAAATTGCTCTAAATTGATGATGATACTAATGTAATACCAGTCCGATACAGCTAAGAATGGAAATAATAATGGTGGCTGCCCTTCAGTGTTGTAATCGCAGATTCTACACTGAAGGGCATACGCTCTAACCATAACCTGAATATTAATAAGCATTTACAACTCAATATAATACTTTTTCTACTTTGCAGCAACTGTTATCTTGCATTTTAACAAATAATGCTTATATTATAGATGAGTATGGCTGTGAATAGATTATCAACGCCTTATAATCTGTTCATAACAACAGCCACAACTAATTACCTTGAGGTGTCGTCTATATGGTGGTGAGTGAAAAGATAATGAGATGCCACAAAGACAACTTTGCTCATTATTACTATCTCATTAAGAGTATTGACGTTAAACGCAGTCCAGTGCTGATTATAAGCCTTGAAAAATCATTATTTATACTGTCTCGGCTTATTTGCTGTTCGTTGATGAAAAGCTACAACGTTTCAGTAACAGTGCTTGTTTTATGAGGGTTCATTCATAAAACAGTCGCCTTCCTAAGGGGGCGAGCAGGACAGATCGGTAATGAAAATTTTATTTCTCTCAAGGTAATGCAAAGAAAAAAGGGAGGCGAGTATTTCATACTCGCCCGAATACGCTTATTAAACAGTCTTGCGCTTTGACAAGCGCCGGATAAATGTAAGAAAAATGTATTATGATTTTTTAAAATGCAGTGTATATGATTCTAGCTGAAGACAAGGGCCTAGTAAAAGAAACAATTAAAAAATTTCTATGCAAAGTAATCGAATGAGCTAAAAATAATGAAAGCTATTTTAATCAGGCTCTCTTATACATCATAAATCTTTCATACCATCCTTCAGTTCCTCTTTCAGTACCTTATGTATCTTGCGAGCTTTATCACTTTGAGCCAGGTATTTATTTAATGGCATTTCAGAGACAATCCGGCCTAAGATCAGCTTGTAAAAAATGTTAAAAACATTTCTCTTCCATGAACGTTCTCTTTTGGCTATTATTAATTCTTCATTAGTTTTAACGGAAAGGGAGAATGTTCTTTGAGTTGTATTGGCCCGAGAATCAGAATCGGGGAGAAAAATAATGGGAGAGTATTTACCTCTATAGATAGATGCAAGGTAATATATTCTTCAAAGTGAAGTCCCGAGTTATACCAATTTTTAAAAAGCGATCTGATGAGAGAAGACTCACTTGTTTCAGAATCGTCGGGATTATCTATTGTATTTGAGAATGATTTCCAGAACTGATTGGAATATCGTAATGAAAGTGGTTGCCTCGAAATTGTGGTTGAAGAATCATCAGGTAAGGTCTTATCAATTTCCTGATTGATATTGTGTTGTTCATTAATGACCTTGCTCTTTTTACCTTTTACCATAATTTACTCTGCCTCTTATCAAAAAATATAATAAATAACAACGCTCTCACTATAATGTATGCATTATTAAGGCAAAAATGCCATACAAAAGGTGCCGACGTATTCGTTATTCCTTTACTATATCCTGCCAGCGCGTTTACTGTTCGCTGGCGAACAGCAAGACAATTAATATTAATAATATGTCATCAGCTTGATGAAGGTGGCGACGTATTCGTAAAAAGGTGATGACGTATTCGCTATTTTAAATGGATATCCACAGGCTTTTCCACAATGACAATAGCTATAATTATCTAATATTATGAATTTAATACCTATCGTTATTAATATATTATATTTAAAATACAGTATAATATACTTAAAATAGCTGCTAAGATTTTTTATCATATAAGATTTTGTAATTATTCTTTATTAAAAAGGTGGCGACGTATTCGCTGTGCTTAATTTTGATTTATTTATGCAGACATTATTATCTTTTAGGTTAATTTATAATTATTTAGGTGGCGACGTATTCGTTAAGCTCAGGTGTGCTTACTGTTAGCCAGCGAACGGCAAGAACAATATCACTGAAAACAAGGGCATATTAATTATTATTAAAGGTGATTGTATTTATACTCAAAGGTGCCGACGTATTCGTTAAGATCAAGTGCGTTTACTATTTGCCAGCAAGCGGAAGGTGATTGTATTTATACCGAGGCTAATATCTTCTTCTAAAAAGGTGATTGTATTTATACTCAGGTGCACTTACTGTTCGCTGGCGAACAGTAAAAAATGGGTTGTTATGGGAAGATATAAAATTATTCAAGATATAAAGGATTATTTATCAGAAAGGCTGGACGGACAGCCTGAATCAATAATAAAAGAATTAAATAACAGGCTTCATTTTAAGTCGGATTATAAGGCAAGTTATAGGCATAGCGGAACGAGGCTTAAGCAACTACCAATTTACAGAAACCAGGATACACTTACAAAAAGAATGCTTAAACATATTGTTTCATATTCCTTTTATGGTTATAGGTTTATATATGTTGCGCGTGGTAACAGGAACGATGAACAAGATAGATTTCGGATTAAAAGACAGAATGTGTTTGATAGAAAATAAGTATCTCATACTAAAAATCTTTCATAATATCTTTTATTTCGTCTCTCAGGAAATTTTGTATTTTGACGGCGTTTGTCATTAGAGAGAGGTATTGATTGAGCGGTAATCTTGAAACTATCCAGCTTAAGATTAGTTTATAATATATATCCGAGTTATTTCTTTCTCCTGAAAGATTGATTTTAGCGTAGTTGAGTTTTTCGACGCTTGCGAGGGACATAGTAAAGGTTCTTTGGGTGGTGTCGTCTCTCTGTTGAGGTACTAAAGGAAAAGTGACAGGTTCATATTTACCTCTCAGGGTTGTGGCAAGAAAATTCATAATGACGGTATATTCGTCGAGTTGCATTTTAGAATTCAGCCAATTCAAAAAAAGTGATCGAACGAGGGCGGACTCGGTCGTTTCGATGTCGGAGGGGTTATTCATAGCTTTACCGAGTGCTGTCCAGAAGGCGGTGGAAAATCTGAGTGAAAGGACGGGGCGGGAAGCGGTAGGGGGGGTGGAATCGGGGATAATTTCGTACTCAGGGTCATTAATTGTTTGGTTATCATTCATTTTTTTATTTTCCTTCTTATTCGTCATAATTAACTCATCCTCTCAATTTCTAAGATCATAATACATACTGTTATAACTATAATATATATCATAGTTAATATATATGCAAAGCATAAGCATAAATATTGTATACTATGGTAGGAATACTACATAAAAAGTGCGTCCTTTCTCGATTTTATAGATGCTCTAAGATGTATTTTTGGACCGGATGTTCGAGAGGGATGAGAGAAATTATCTTTGACACCCCATCTGGTTTTCATTATATCGCTCCTGAAGACACAAGCATTTATCTAGTGGAATATAGAATAAAATGAATTTATCATTGAAATTCTATCGAATGCACATTTAGTGTAATTACCAAGATCTAAGCAACATTATTGTGGTGCTTCTTTACTTTAAAAATAGCTTTTGAACTTGATATTTGTTATAATCTTCTTAAAGAATATAATAAGGAAATAAATGTGAAGGTGATATTTTGCTCAAATATAAGGGCTATATAGGAAAAGCTTCATATGATAGAAGCATTAACATGTTTGAAGGACAAATTATAAATGCCACTGTTGGGACGTTTGCAGCGGATAACAGGGCTGATTTAAAGAAAGAATTTAAGAAAACAATAGATATCTATCTGGAAGTATGTAAAGAGCAAAATGTCCAACCTATAAAACCATCCTAAATTTATCAAATAGTAAATGTACTTGTCTTATTTCTTCTTTTTTTTGGACTTGGAAATTTCACCTAAAATGCTTCAGAACGAACTCCGTCAAGGAGGAACGCACCGAAGCGATCCGAAATGAGAGAAAGACGCGAGGAGTGTAGCATCCTTGACGGCGCTACCTAATATAATAAAGCTCCAGGAAGGAAAAAGTTACTCCTTATATCCCTCCTCGACCAGGAAGTGACTCCAATTCCTCCAAAGATTTAATCTCCAAATTTCTCATTTTCCTTCCTCTTAACAATAGAAAAGATGAAGGGACGGAATAATATCTCTTCTTTGATAACAATCAATCTTAACAATTAATGAAGATGTTATCGGTTGATACCAGGGTGCATAAAATGCATACAATACATACATTACATTATATACATACATACAATAACGAATTAAATATAATATATTGCATATAGCTTGTTTAATGTGCATTCTGATATTATATTAGTAGTATGCAAGAAAGGATTAAGTCTTCTGACGTGATAGATAATTAATATGAAGGGAGAAAAAAATGACTCAAGAGAAAACAAATGATTTTCAGATGATGACCATCAAAGAAATATCAGCCTATCTTAAGATACCTGTTAATACTCTGTATAAAAACTATAAAAAGCTGCCTTATTTGAAATTCAATCATAAAATAATGTTCTGTAAATACAAGGTGAATGAATGGATAGAGAAAGAAATGGAGAAGAATCGAAATTGAGTGACTTATTTGTTATAATCTTTTCATTGCTAGGGCTCTTTGACAATTGAATAAGGAGCTTACTATGGGTATAAGAAAGATATCCATGAATAAGTGGCGTCTTGATTATGCTTTTCGTACAGCCGAAGGGAAACAACACCGTATTCAAAAAACGATTGAATGCAGCTTTCCTGAAGCAAAAAAGAAATATGAAGAACTGAAAATTCATCTTCATGAAAAAATAGTTAAAGATGAAAAGCCGAGTGTTAAACCACTTACTATGCTCGATTTAAAAAATCGCTATATAGAATATTGTCTGGAGCGAAGCGGAAATATTTCAGGAATCGTGCATTATCTTAGATATCCTGTTGAGTATTTCGGTGAAGATACTTACGTAAAAGACTTAACACAAGCCCAAATCGAGGATTATCGCCGCTGGTTGAAAAATGAAAAGATCAACAGAAAGACAGCGACAATAAACCGTGCGGTTGCATATTTCAGATCCATGATCAATAGAGCAGTCGATTACGAATGGGGAGGTTTAACGCAGTCTCCGTTTCGAAAGTACAACATGGTTTATGAAGAAAGAAAAGCAAAGAATCCGATAAGCAAAGACGAATTTAAACTTCTCATACAAAACGCAAATCCTGAATTGAAGGATATCATCTACTTTCTTTATTACACCGGTTGTAGAACAGGAGAAGCACTCGGGCTTAAGTGGGAGCAAATTGATTTTGAATTACGGACAATAACACTCAGGACTAAGGATTCGAAACGAAAGGGGAGAACAATCGTCAAGCCAATCAATGACCAATTAATAATCCTTCTTCACGCAAGACAAAAATCAAATCGTTTCAGAAAATCAGACTTCCTATTTCCAAATTCCAAAGATACATCCGTGCCTTTAAACTCCATTAAGAAGGTATTTAGAAATGCTTGCAAAAGGGCAGGTTTAGTAGGCATTACACCACATCAGATAAGACATAGTTATGTAAGCCATCTGCTCATGTCAGGTGTAGATATTGAAACAGTAAGCAAGCTTGTGGGTCATTCATCAATCAAGATAACCAGTGATTATTATTCTCACCTTTCCCAAGATCACTTAAGAGCAGCATCTAATATCGTAGGCAAAATCCTTCCCTATAACAAAGTTTCATGATATTTTCTGTGAGACTTTTGTGAGACTTGCACAATTCTTGTGCGATTTTGAAAAAAGCGAATTCGTAAGCTATTGATTCTAAATAATGGAAGCGTAAGGGTGCTGGTGTGCCCCCCGGACTTCAAATCCGGTGTCCCGTTTTTCAAGCGGGGGGTGGGTTCGATTCCCATACGTTTCCGCCATTTAGAATCATTAAAAGTGAATCTCAAGCGTATAAAATTGATTTACCTATAGCTTTATCAATGACTTGTCCTAAAGCTTGTTGATATTACTTTTAAGAAAGAAGTGTGCAAAAGCTGCGGTGAGTCCAATACTGTTTAAATCATCACAAAGATTATTTAATTAATGTTATTCTTTTTCTGATAATCTATTAGTATTTTCTGATATTTTAAATTTAATTTTAGACTCTGTTCTTGTTCTAGCTTTTTATTTTCGAGTATTTTTTCTATTTGTATTTTTTCACTTCTTTTTTGAATATAATATACGTAAGCTACACGGTCTGCTATCCATTGATCAACTACTTTCCAAGATTTACGAAATGAACATAATAAAACTATAAGTGCAATTGATGTAATAATAGAAGTGAATGGTTTATTAGGAATATCAAAAAGTGATCTTAAAACCCAGAGTGGTAAAGCAACTGTCATACCTTTACAAAAAATAATCCACGTTTGATACTCAGCAGGAAAAGCCTGCGGTTTATTCATAAGCTTAAATAATAGTACTCTTGCCTTTTTGTAATCTTCTTTAGTTTCAAGATGAAATCCAAAATCTTCTTTAATATAATTTTTTATTTTACCTCGGATATGGTACAAAATATCATCATCTTCTTCTTTGCTTTTACTACTAGGTTTAAATATCTTTTTAATACAATTCTTAAATTTGTTTATTGCATTATATAGAGTATCTTTATCATCTTGTTTTTCCCAAATTACATTAGAAAAATTTAAATAGTAATCATATTTTTCTGTGTGGAAATACTTATCAAGTATATAAAGTATTAAGTTACCAAAAACATATGATAATGCTAATAACAACAACCAATGACCAGTATTGTAATATTCATAATATTTAAAGATTTTGTTGATTGTATAACATTTAAAGTTTGTATTGCATTGCAGATATGATACTACTGGTGTGGCAATTAAACTGCCTGGTATAAGTATTCTAAAAATATCGTGATAAAAAGCTTTAAAATTGTTAATAATTGTCTCAACCATAATTGAAACTCCTTGAAGTAAGCAATTTATAAAATATATTTTGCATTCTGTCAAGTTATACCTATCGTATAATGGTAACTAATATATTTTTAAATTATATATAATATTATTAATAATGTAGCGTGCAGGAAGATTTTGATATATTTGATATGAGAAAAAAATATGAGGATTTGATTTTTATGAAAAGATATTATCATTTAGATGCCGATGCAGACTTTATGCTTAAAAACCTTTCAAGTATGAATCACAAGTTATTAAAAATCATAATTTCTGGGCTTTGTTCAACTCTGCGAAAGCAATTTTTTTCAGTAATGCACCTATTCATACCTGCCTTGTGGCTGAATCAATCGTTGACAAAAAAGGCAATGGCTTTTATATTGAATGCGGATCGGGGTGTGGCGCAGTTGGCTAGCGCGCCTGCTTTGGGAGCAGGAAGCCGGAGGTTCAAGTCCTCTCACCCCGACCATTTGTTTTTGTCTCACTCATAAATTAATCCTGAATTTAAAAGTAATCATTGGGAAACAAGGATCATATTCGTCAAGATCGTCGCCGAACGAAACAGCCGGAAGATTGATTTTTATACGGGCGATTGAGAATAGGTGATCAGCCTATTTCGATTTGTTCGCTTACAACGCTTTCAATATCTCTTCGAGATTCTCGCCAATATCACCCTTGATGTTCAACCGGCATACACGCCTGCCCGCGTCTATTAATGCCTCATAATCGCCAACGGCTTGTGCGGTTATCAACGCCCCGAATGAATATGCTTCACCCGGGATGCCGGCATCTTCGGAAATCCGGTGAGTGATTTGTATGAAAAGTCCGTTATTGTTGCCCCCTTTATGAAGCTGTCCCGTCGAGTGGAGGAATCTCGGTCCATAACCGAGGGTTACTGCCAACCCTGTTTTTTTCCTGATACCCGTTCTTATATCTTCAAGGCAATCGTTCAATTCTTCGTCGTAAGGGAGGTAAGCCATTATCGCGACATAATCAGTTTCGTTCTTTCCATTCAAAAACGATTCCAATCCAATTTTTATGGTTTTGCCGTGTATCGCATCGCTCCCGAAGAATTCGACTTCGTCTTGAACGAACAATGGTTTATCGGTTCTTATATTTCCGGTTTTTCTATATTCTTCCATCAATGCGCGGGACTTCAATTTTGCGGATTCCACGTCCGGTTGATCGAAAGGATTTACGCCAATGATGGACGCACTGAGCGCCGTCGCCAATTCCCAGATGAAGAACAAACCCCCCAGGTCATATGTGTCGCCAATCGTTACTTTCAAGGATGGGATGCCTTTGGAAGAAACAACCTGGTAAGAGGATTCCAGATCGGTGTTATCATCGCCGTCAAGTTTGATATATACGAAAGCCCTGTCGTCTCCGTAGTCTTCGATTTCGAGCGATCCTTCATCTACGATGGGCAAGATGCCTTTACCGTTCTTCCCGAGGCTTTCCGCGACGAGCTGTTCTATCCAGGCTCCGAGGCGAGAGATTGACAGGGAGATCACCAATGAAAGCTTGTCTCGTCCCTTTAAAGCCATCTCTCCCATAAAGGCGCCGAGAACCGCCGCCGGATTTTTTTCCGCTTCAATATCGGGTCCGCAGAGTTCCATCATCGAATCCGTTTTTCTAATGAGCTTCTCGATATCAACACCTATCAACGCTGAAGGAACCATTCCGAAAACGGTCAAAGCGGAGTACCTTCCGCCTACATCGGGAGGAGACGAGAATACCTTGAGGAATCGCTTTTCATTCGCAAGACGCTCAAGCCCTGAGCCAGGATCTGTAATCGCGACAAAATGATACCCGGCTTCAAGCCCGATTGCCCGATAGTAGGAATAAAAATACTTGAATAGTGAAAGCGTCTCGATTGTTCCGCCTGACTTGCTCGAAACAATGAAAAGTGTCTTGTCGGGATCAATCATCGGCATCAGGCTCAGGATTGTTTCGGGATCGGTCGTGTCGAGAACAGTCAAAACCGGCCAGCCATCCCGTTTGCCGAAGACATCCATTATCACCTCAGGCGCCAGACTACTTCCGCCCATACCGAGAAGAATAACATCATTGATCTCTCTCGTACGTAAATTATTTGAAAAGTCTGAGAGTTCTTTGACGGTGGATTTTGTTTTCTCTACTGCATCCAGCCAGCCGAGCCGGTTGGACAACTCAGCTATGGAATCTGCCAGTCCCGCTCCCTGAATCCATATAGAAGGATCTTTTTCCCATATCCTTTTTAATAAATTCTCTTCCTTCCATTTTTTAAAAGTAGATTCGACTGCCGTCGTGAAATCGCCTAAGCTCAATATCATTTCATTAGCAAGAAAAGTCAATTCTATAACCTTCTATTTCTTCTTTACTAATTTTCATTTTATGGCAGAAGTTTACACTAAAACAAATCGAAACGCATCAAAGAAAATCCACGTTTAGACGGGATATATGCTTGTCTCGAACGTGGATATTATTATTTTCGTTGGATAAACCGGTAATTTTCGGGGAATTATGAAGTGTAAGTCGCTTTCACCCTCCTTGATTTAGTGAAATAGGCGTACCAGCAGGCAAGTACTATAAGCCTTAGAAAAGGTTGAACCGCGATATCTTCAGCTGTAGACGGAAGATCAAGCGAAAGAAGCAATATCATGAGTAATAAATTCTCGATTGCCGCCGCAATAATAAATATTTTTGCGGTTTTTACTGCGTTCGGTCTTATTTTCCATAAACAATATGCAGTGTAAATACCGAAACCTCCAATCAGCAGTCCGCCAAAAATATCATAAGTTTTTATTGTATCTATCCCTGAATAATACGATGAAGATACATCGCCCCAAGCCCCAATATTGTAAATGACCATAATAGGTGTAAAAATTCCGATAACAAGACAAAAGAAAAACAGCCAGCCTTTGACTCCTTTTAATTCACCCGGAATTGTAATGCCCGCTTGGCTTGTACGCTCCATAATGATTTGTTTGGCGGCCTGAATCTCTGCCTCTGTCCACCTGGAAGAATCTTTTTCATTGACGATTGAAAGAAGATCATCGAGAGACTTGTTCTCTAAACGGATCTTTGCCTCATCAACTGCCATTTTATCTACCATAATTACACTCCCTTGAAAATTTAAAATTATTGATGCCTTTCCCAAATTGATCAGCTGAACCTATTCTATTAAATAATGACTAGTATTCAAGCGGTGCACGAAAAAAGTTGGACTAATAGCTCTTCATCCGGTTGGAGGATTCACAAGAAATTGATTTCAGAGGATCGTTTTAAGGAGAATCGGTTCCGGGGCAGGAGTCTGGTTCCTGTAATATGCAGGTAAAGTACTAATTTTATTCTTGGCTGTCTGAATATCCGGGAAAAGCCCCCAGCATACCCTGAAACAGGATTTGTCTTTAACCATCTTGGGAAGCACGAAAAGGTTTTCCAGTTTCGGATCGAAGCTGTATATCTTCGTTATCGATTCTCTCGAACAGGCGATCTCGACGCTCAATGTGTAAAGGGAGCTGCCTTTGAATGATTCTTTCCAGCGCGCTGCCGCCGCCTGGTAGTTGCCTGCATCCATCAGGCCTTTAATATTTTTTGGCCCTCCGGTTTTTAAAATTTCGGACGGTTTTTTTTCTTCATTAAGCGGCTGTCCGGCGCCTGGCTCTGGTTTTATGATGACGGCAGCCGGCTTTTCAGAGCTAAGCGCAGGCTGGCTCTTTTGGACAGATTTGGCAACAGGCTTTTTGACGGGGGGCACTACCTGTTTGTTCTGAGGAAGCCCGATCGCCGGATTATTTTTAAGAGTTTCTTCGGATTCAATATTCTTTTGATAGACGAATATATAGAAAGCTGCGGTCAAACCAAATAAAATTATAAGAATCAAAGTAAAGACTGTAAGCCTGGTGGTTTTTTTTCTTTGTCTCTCGAGAATCTTCATATAATGAGAAGTGGAAGTTGATAAGGGCTGCGTGCTGTATTCCGGTTCGTTAAGCCGTTGAAATGACCGGTCTTTTGATCTTGCTTCTTCTCCACGTTCGAAGGAGGTTCGGATGGGCGCTTCTGCAGAAGCCGCCTCCGTAAACTGAGGTCGAGCCGGTGTAACATCGAGATCTCCCGGAATTTCTGCGGCAAGTCCATTCTCTGCAGGTTTCGTTCCGGCAGCGGCGCGAGGGGCGGGAAACTTCTCAGTTGGGAATGCCGGCTCCTGTGACGCTTTTTTCTTTACCTTTTCGGCCTCTATCTGTTGCGTATCGGCGTCGTTCTTTTTCACAAGAACCGGGTCTGCTGTATCGAGCGGGGAATCGCTGACAAGTTTGAGTATATTCATAACAAAGAGAGCGGCGAGGATTTTCCGCACTTTTTCTGCATCGAGTCCGGTATTCCTGATGAGCGTGTCAATATCTGTTTTTCCGTCAACGCGCGTCACAACAAGATCTGTATCCTCGTAATAAAAGAGATTTTTATATCTTTCAACGAAATTCTCCGATTGGACGAAGATACGTTTGGATGCTCCGAGCTGTTTATGAATCCAATCCATATCCTCGATATCCATAAACGCATCGAATGTAACCTGATAAGGGCTTACTTTTTGATTGGGAATATTCTCCGGCGTCGAATCTTTTTTTAAAAAATACGAAAACTCTCCGGTAGTAATGACATTTTTAATGACCTCTTTTATTTGCAATCCGGATGCCTGAATTAGATCCTCGGATGCAAGCAGGCTATTTTCGATCAGGTATTTAGCGACGGATTTCTGCTGGGATTTGGCTTTCTCCACAGCTTCTTTGAATTTTTCGGCAGAGAGCATTCCGTATTTAATAATGACGGAATCGAGAGAATCCTGGGGATCGTTTGAAACAACATATGCGATAGAGCCTTTACTGACGAAGATGGCTTTACTGAATTCTTTTATATTTACAATCAGCTTTCCCTCGAAACGGCTGTCGTTGAGATAAATCAGCAGTTTCGGAAAATCGAATCCGCTTAATTCGCCGCTTGCTCCGAATGACTCGATCAATGCAAGAAAACTCCTGCATTATTTATAAAACTTTAATGCACAATTGTCAAATTCTGGGTTTTATATCTCAATGAGGTTGAAATCGCGATTTCCGAGGCCTATCTTCTCTCCATATTCAAAAATATGCTCTCCATTGATGCTTGGCCGGATGAGCTTGAATTTATCCGCTCCTTCAAATCCTTCTTTTCCGATCTTTGAATCTTTGCGGGCTTTTGCCGAGGTGACCAGGTACAAGGAAGCCGCGTCTATGGCAACCGGATTGCTGGAAGCTAGAATTCCGACATCTTCGATAAGAGGTGTCCCGCTGGGTCCCATACAATCACAATCAGGCGTGACGTCCATAACGAAATTGTAATAAAATGCCTTGTTCGCCTTGGATTTCAAAACAGCAAAGCAGGTCTCCGCGGTTTTTTCCATAACTTTTTCAGGCGCGCCGTCCCATTGAATTTTAAGAGCGCCTTTCGGACAAGCTGCAATGCATTCCGCGCATCCCTCGCATTTGCTCTCATCGAAAACGGGCACATCCCCCTCGATCGAGACCGCATCGGAAGGACAGACGTCGGTACATATGCCGCATCCCTCGCAATCCTGTTTTCTCTGCAATATGGGTTTCACATCAGCGTGCATCATCTGTTTCGCCGCTCTCGATCCGAGACCCATCCCGACGTTCTTGATCGCTCCGCCGAAACTGCATAACATATGACCTTTGAAATGGCTGATCACCAACAGCGAATCGGCATTGAATACAGCTTTGCCGTATTTTATGCTGTCAAAATGCGTGAGGCCGATCCGCTCATCCACCGTTGATTCGGAATTGTCGCCGTCGGCGATAACTATATCGGCGCCAAGACTGCCGAAACCATGCTCGACCGCGAGCCTTCTATGGTCATTTCCGTTTTTGCGTCTTCCGGAATAAAGCGTATTGGAATCGGTGAGGAATGGGCGTCCACCGAGAGATAGCACATAATCAATCACTTTTTTTGAAAAAGATGGTCTTACGAATTTCGTGCATCCAACCTCTCCGAAATGGACTTTCAAGGCAACGTTATCACCCGGTTTGATGAAATTGATGCCCGTTCGTTCGATGAGTTTCAGGAATCCCGCTTCGCGCTCGTGGGAATCGTTTGATTTAAACCTGTATAAAAATATATCCTGCATCTTATATCCCTGCTTAAAACAAGCTCAATACCCGAATAGCTTCTGAAACGATGTTCAGAATCTCTATGATGAACGTCGAGTAGAAATCCGACGCTTGTTACTTTTTATATCGACCTTATTATTTTCGCTTTCCTTCCGGAGATTTCTCTGTCCCTTTGCGAGCCCATTTGCGGACAAGCAGCAAGGTGACAGGGGAAATCATTGCAATGAACCCGTAAATAAGCCACATCGATGGAGCTGAATGCGGGAAGGTTTGGAAGCGAATTGCATTAATTCCGGTCAAACTTGGCACAGTTGAACCACTTATAAGGCTGAAGTTGAGCCATGCCTCGGCCGATGGTACGAACTTCATCAGGAAAAGACCGGCGTATAATGAGGTAAGAACCTTCGTCAGGAACCACGGGAACTGGCCTATTCCCATATAAGCGCCGGTTCTGCCCTCCGGAGCGATCTCAGCGACCCATTGGAGAAATCTCGGCTGCCAAAGCGCCTCGCCTATGGACATCGCGAAAATGTAAAGGTAAAGAAACGTCAGGTTGGTTCCCATCGTGAGGAAAAAGGTCGGAATGGCATGGACGAATGTGCCTATTATCATCATTTTATATGTATTAACCTTCCTCGTAAATGCCGCCGCAAGGGGGGCGAGCACAAAAATCAGAAGGGGATTCAGGTTCACGAAGAATTCCATCTGGTCGCTAACACTCTTGGAGAATGCCCTGTAAACGTACTGTGGAAGCGTTAGCCACTGATGGGCGAACAGAGTCTGCACGGGAATTAAAATAAAGATAAAAAAGGTGAATCGGACATTCGCAAGGGGATGATTTCTCATCCAGTTAAGCGAGCTCAATTTCCAGGAATTGATTCTCTGGGATAAATCCCTGTATTCTTTGGTTTTTTTGGTCTTCTTTTCGATCTTCGCGGGAGCCGGAACCGCGGCTTTATTGCCGCCCAGCTTCCTTCTTGCGTCCTCGACGGCTTTTTTTGTTAAAAGGAAGTAACCGACCGCCAAAGCTACGACTGTAAACACGATATAGAACCAGAAAACGGAGACCATTCCGAAACGGGCGCGGAGCGGGGGAGAAACCAATGCCGGCAGGAAACCGCCGAGGTTCATCAGCGCATATAGCATCGCATAGCCCATAGCCGACGTTTTTTCGTTCGTCATTTTCCTGACAGCGGCATATGACCCGGGCATATAGATTCCATACCCGATTACTATAAATAATATTCCGAACAAACTTGCCAGGTGAAGCGGCGACCACATTCCGAGTTTATGTTCCAGGAGCTCGCCGCTGCCGGCAATAATAATCCTGCCGACGAGCATTATTGCGAGGGATATAATCGTGAATTTTCGCATTGATATCTTGTCCGAAACCCCTCCGAGAAAGAACATGGACAAGGTAATGCCGCCGGTGAGAACTCCAACCATCAGGTCCGCCTGATGATCATTCAATCCGACATATTCGTTAAAAAAAATGGCGAGCAGCGTCAGAATTCCGAAATAGTTCATACCCTCGAGCATATAGGGAATATTGATTCCCCAAATCGCTCTGGGAGCGTGGGCAAAATCAATAAAAGGCTGGATGATCTCCTTCAGGGGATCCGTAATTTTTCGGGTTTCCTTTTTAGTAGCGATTTTAGCACCTCCATTTTAATCAAAGTGATTATGCCGCCAGATTATATCAGTTTTGAAAATCCACTTCTAACTAAAGTTCAAAATATTTTCACTCATGCCGGCTCTGAACTGCATTTTCCTGCAATGTGTGATATATATATTTCACGGAACATTTATGACATTGCGGTGTCTGAATCCCTGTATTTTGAAAAGATTTTCTTTCAATATTAGGAGGATTGGATGAATGAACTCTTGAAAAACCTGTTGAAATCTTACAAGTTTTTGGTGATCATCTGTTTGTTTATTGTCTTTCTGCTGAATGGTTCCCAGGTGCGCAGTATCAAGAACGAACTCACGCTCGGTGATAAATACTTCCAGGAGGGGTCATACCGCCTCGCCCTCGAAGTATATGACAAAGCCCTCACGGAAATTACAGATAATTCAACAAAAAGCCTGGTTTTGTACAATATGGCATATTGCTCGGTTAAGTTGAACGATTATGCTGACGCGGAAAAAAGACTGGCGGAATTCGATAAAATCAATAAGGACAAACTGACAGCTGTCAGGGCTGAATTCCTGAAAACCCTAATACTTTTTGGACAAGACAGGTATTCGAACAAGGAAACCATTTTAAAATCGCTCAAGTCGTTCGAACCTATTTTTATGAAATATCCTCTCGATAAGGTACGCACGGATCTCATAGACCTTTATAAAATAAGAATGGAGTTATTGAATCAATATTCAGGTTACGAAGATGCCAGCTGCCAAACATTGAAAGAAGATGTCGCTAAACTAATCGCAATTTTAAAAGATGATGAGGAGAAAGCGACGATAGCGCTCTGGTTTTACACAGATTCTTATTATTGCAGGGAGAAGTTATTCAAGGATTTTTCCGCCTCCATCGAATATCTTCAACAGATCTACGACGATTATCCTCATACACAAGCTGCTTCAAAAGCCCTGGTTATAATTGGCTCGCTCTATGAAAACCAACAGAAATACATCAAAGCCCTCGATTATTATAATAAGGTAATAAAGGAATTCTCCAAATTCAAGGAATCATTTAAATACGCTTCCGAAGCTGTAAAAAGAATAAAAGATGCGCAGGCAGGGCTCTTCGTCCCGATGGTCTATAACCCAGCCGATGCCAAGACGATCGGTCTGATGACGAGAAACCTGAAATCCATAGACTTCAAGGTCTTCAAGATAAAGCTCGAGGATTTCTTCGAGAAAATCGGAAGCGTGGAAGCGGTTGATCTCTATATAATTCCTAAAACAGCCCCGATGGTGAAGAGCTGGAGCATCGAGATCGAAGAAAAGATCACTCACGAGATCATCAACCGTCAAATACAGGGTGATATCAAAGAAAACGGCGCTTATATAATTGAAGCACACGGCAAAAATGTCACAATCAGGAGCCTGATGATCGTATCCGATATGTCGCTCGTGGTTAAAAGATCTTCTGCGAATAACCTCTTCTGGGTTACGGACGCTATTAACGGCACACCGGTATCCAAAGCGGCACTTTTCATCGGATCTGAGCAGAAATACGGCAAAAGGAATGATCTTCAGGTTCCTTCCGCCGCCAAAAAACTGGATTATTCATATTTCAATAAGATCACGAAACAAAACACCGATGATGCCGGGATATATCTTTATAAAAATATAACCAAAGACGATTCTGAAAAATTTGTAATCGCTGCAAAAGGGGACAGATACGCGCTTTCGCAGAGCTGGAGCGGCTATTACTATTATAGCTGGAGGACAGGACCATATATTTATGTTCAAACAGACCGGCCGGTTTACAGGCCTGGCCAGACCGTTTCTTTTAAGGCGATAATGAGAGACTACGACGGAAAGAGCTATAACTACAAAATGGACGAAACCGTGAGGATCACAGTCTATGATACTCAAAACAAGAAGATAAAAACGCTCGAAACCAAAACGAATGAATTCGGCAGCGTAAATGGCTCCTTCATTCTGGAAGAAAAACCGGCGCTGGGCCAGTACTATATGACTCTGGAATGGGGAGGCCGTGATACTTCCCATTATTTCAGAGTTGAAGAATATAAAAAGCCCGAATTCATCGTTTCAGTGAAACCAGCTGAACCGCAATACCGACTCGGAAAGCCTGTTGAGGTCGAGATCAACGCGGATTACTATTTCGGCGAACCGGTGAAAGGAGCCGAAGTCAGCTATAAGGTGGAGAGATACTACTATTATCCCTCTTACTACAATTACCGTGAATACGGCTGGTATTATAAGAATTCGGGCTACGATTACGACGAAGATTACGGATTCCGGGGAAGGCGGGGATATTATGGATCGGAAGTTGTGAAAACCGGTAACGGGATCACCGGTGAAAACGGCAAGCTGAAGGTCGGTTTCCAAACAGATATTTGGAAAGATGACAACCGTCCGGAAAAATACTACAGATACACCATAACCGCTGACGTGACGGACAAGAGCCGCCGTGTGATATCCGGGCAGGGGACGTTGACTGTCGGCGATAAGGCATTCCAGGTTTACCTGACATCGGAAAGACATATCTATTCCACAGGCGACAAGGTTGAGATAAAGGCGGTGGCTAAAACGCTTTCCGAAGAACCAATCGGCGCTTCCGGAAAGATGATTTTTGAAAAAGCGAAATACAACGGCACAAAAAAAGATTATGATTTCGAAAAGATGGATTCTTCCACTTTTGAGATTACGTCCAAAGGAGAAGCACTGTTTTCATTGAAAGCGCCCGGAGACGGCTATTACCGTGTTTCATTCCAAACTGCCGATAAATACGACCAGAAGATAACCGGTTATACCTGGTTCTGGGTTTGCAGCAAGAGCTTCCGCGGGACTTTCTACAAGTACCAGGGCATAGAAATCGTAACCGACAAGGACGAATACTCTCCGGGCGAAACCGCACACTTGCTTATTAACTGCGAGGTTTCTTCAAAAGCCACAATTCTTCTGACCTTCGAGAGCGACATTCTACACGACTACAAACTCGTTCCTCTTGAAGGTAATTCGGCGCTTGTAAACGTCACGATAGACGCCGCATACTCACCGAATATCTGGTTGAATGCGTGCGTTGTGAGCGATTTCAAGATTTTCAGCTCTAACAAGGAAATCGTTGTTCCACCGAAGGGGAAATTCATAAACCTCTCCGTATCCGCAGGCAAGAAATCCTTCAAACCAGGGGAGAAAGCTGTGTTCCAGGTTTCGGCAACCGATGATTCCGGCAAGCCGGTTTCAACGGAGATATCGCTCGGCGTCGTGGATTCATCAATTTTCTACATAGCTCCCGACAGATCCGAGGATATCCGCAAATTCTACTACGGACAGAGGAAGGAATTGGGAGTAACAACCTCAACTTCGTTCGATTTCCAGAGCCGGTCGGCATATGTATTGAATGGGATGAACGAAAAGGATGGTGGTGCCGGGTTGGATTATTCAAGGGCGAAAAGACAATCGGTGGGTGCGGTAGCCGAAGCTCCCGCTGCGATGGCGATGGACAAAAAGGCCGCGCCGGGAAAGAATGAGGAAAAAGAGCTTGTAGAGGCGAAGGTGCGAACCGATTTCCGCGATACGGGATACTGGAATCCTGCAATTGTGACCGGCTCCGACGGCAAGGCAAAAGTTACCATAGATATACCGGAATCTTTGACCACCTGGAAGATAACCGCAAAAGGGATAACTAAAGACACACGCGTCGGCAATCTCACGGATGATATTATCACGAAGAAAAACGTCATCGTCCGGCTTCAAGCGCCGCGATTCTTCACGGAAAGAGATGAAGTCACCCTATCATCCATAGTTCATAACTACCTCGATTCCGCCGCCAAGGCGAAGATATACCTAAAGACTATAGGAATCGAGCTGATGGACAAGGATGCAGTATGGAAGGACATTCAAAGCGGAGGCGACGTCCGGGCGGATTTCAAGGCGAAAGCAACAGAACCTGGAATCGCCAAGATAACGGCCTATGGACAGACGACGGAGGAATCCGACGCGATGGAACTCACTTTCCCGGTGATAATCCACGGCGTCGAGAAACGTTTCGCGCACAGCGGCAAGGTTGGAGAGAAGAAGACGCTTGATTTCGAGCTGCCGGTTGACAGAAAGAAGGGGTCATCGGTATTGGAGATATCAATTGCCCCATCTATCGCAGGGGTTATACTCGACAGCCTGCAATATCTCGTGGATTATCCATACGGCTGCGTCGAACAGACGATGAGCCGCTTCCTGCCTTCCGTCGCGGCGTCGAAAGCCCTGAAAGACCTCGGAGCTTCCAACAAGATGCTTGACGAAAAGCTTCCGAAGGTCGTCAAGGCAGGGCTTGACCGGCTCTACGATTTCCAGCACTCCGACGGGGGCTGGGGCTGGTGGAAGGATGATAAATCCACACTGTATATGACCAGCTATGTATATTACGGATTGTCGCTCGCGAAACAGGCCGGTTGGGATGTTGACAGCGGGAGGCTCCGGAATGCCGGCAAATATATCAACAGCGCGCTTGCCGAATACGGGCAGGACCTGAACACATCCGCGTTCGCGCTGCATTCCCTTTCGTTCGCGGGCAAACTCGAAAAGGAAGCTAAGGAACAGCTGGCTTATATCCTGCGCAACCGGCAGAAATTGAACGCATATTCACGGGCACTGGTTGCGGTTACTTGCGCCAACATAAAAGATAAAGAAAATGCGGATCTGATGCTCCGAAACCTCTACGATTACGCGAGGGTCAACAAATCCTCCGGAACAATAAGCTGGTCGGAAGGCGTCAGCGAGTGGTGGTACTGGTATAATGATTCCGTGGAGACCACCTCGGCAGCTTTACGGGCATATATGAAAACGCAGCCGAAATCCGAGCTCATCCCGATGATCGTGAAATGGCTGGTGGATAACCGCGAGGGAAACAGGTGGAAATCAACAAAGGATACAGCTCTTGCTGTCCTCGCTCTGGCGGATTACCTGAAACTGAGCGGCGAAATGAACCCGGAATACACGGCCAAGATAAAGGTCGGCGGAGAAACGTTGAAAGAATGGAAGATCACGAGGAAAGATATATTCGATTACGGCAAGACGCTTGTCCTGAACGATCCCAAGATACCGGAGGGTAAATTCGATGCCAGCATCGAAAAAGACGGCGCGGGCGAATTATACTACGGCGCCTCTCTGAAATACTTCACGAAAGAGGAAGATATAAACGGAATCGGCAATGGGATTTCCATCACGCGCAGCTACTTCAAGGTGAAAGAGAAGGGCGGAACGAAGGAGATCAGGGTTCCACTGAAATCCGGCGATACGCTGAAAAGCGGAGATGAAATCGAAGTGGAGCTGAAGGTCAAGGCGGACAACAACTATGAATATGTCGTGATGGAGGATTACAAGCCCGCCGGAACCGAACCTGTAACGCTGGTCAGCGGCTACGCCTGGGACGGCGGGATTGGATTCCAGAGGGAGATGCGTGACGAAAAGGTCGTCTTCTTCCTGAATTACCTACCGCAGGGAGAGCGCAAACTGACATATCGCATCAGGGCCGAAGTGCCGGGTTCTTTCCATGCGATGCCTACTGTGGGGTATGCGATGTACGCCCCTAAGATATATTCGCTCTCTGATGAATTCAGGCTAAATATCACGGATTAGGATATTTCAAATGGAACTTCATATTTTCCCCCCTCATTGAGGGGGGTAGGGGGGAGAAGAGGTATTTATCCGGAAACGCGTTCTCTTCGTGGCAGTTGCTCCGATTGTGAACCGTCATTCTGAAGAAAGCCTGCAAAGGAAACCCCTGAAGACGAAGTTCTGATGGATTCTTCAGCGGGCTGCAAGGGAAGGAATCTTAGCTGATCCTTCCAGAGCTTCCAATGAATGTCTGTATGAGGAACAGTTTAAGTCCCAATGATTATAGAAGTATATAATAATTAAAAAGCAAAAACTTTTAAATCAATATACTCCATTTATTTTTCTCTTCGTTAATCCCTTAACAGTATGAATTTTCTTATCTTCAATCAGATTTAGAATAGCAGCTTTCATTTTTTTCTTGGTATGGTAATCCTTAATAATTTTGATAGGTTGCATTGTGAATGGATTAAGTCCGGTATAATACATACAGCTCGATACGGACATCGGTGTCGGCGTAAAAATCTGAAAAGCTTCTATATTTTTTAGTTTACCAATCCTATCAAGAAGAACCTTAAGCTCTATCTCATCATCTCCGGGGTGGCATATCATAAAATAATATTTCAATGATTGACCCGATTCTTTATTAACAGACTTAAAATATTCCAAGAAATGGTTAAATACTGAATTATCTTTGTTCATAAGTTTAAGCACCTTCTCCGAAAAGTGCTCAGGCGCTATCTTCAGGCAACCGGAAATATGGTGTTCTGAAATCTCCTTGATATATTCCTTATTATTCATCGCAAGGTCATACCTTATTCCTGATCTTATAAATATCTTCTTAACCCCCTTTACATTTCTCGCTTTTTTTAGCAAAGAAATATTTTTTGAGTGGCTCCTGTCCAGTTTCTTGCACTCAATGCACATTGAATTACATTTTGTATTACAATCCATCCCGTACATATTTGCTGAGGGGCCTCCAAGATCGTCAATATATCCTTTGAACTCAGGATGTTTTGTTATCTTTGTTATTTCATCAATTATGCTTTTTTCGCTTCTGGAGATAATTTTATCGCCTTGATGTAAGGCTATAGAACAAAAATTGCAGTTCCCAATGCATCCCCTATGCGTTACGACGGAAAATTTAGCCAAAGTAAGAAGCGAGTCCTTTCTTAGTTTTCTTGAAAAATCAAGTGAATATATCCAGTCAAGGTCTTCAGGAGTATATTCAGGAAATTTATATTGAAGCACATAATTATTGTTATATTCCTGTGCTAAATTTTTACTGTTGGAAAATGCGACCTGCATCTTGCAAAACTTAACTTTATCAACCTTAACTTCGGAAAATGAAGGTAATTTCTCAAAAGAAGAATCAATTTCCTTTGAAAGAATACATGTTCCAAGTATTCCCTTAAGTTCTTTTCCTTCTTTTATCCTTTCGGCAATTTCAATAATCTGCTTTTCACCATTGCCATAAACCAAGATATCGGCCCTGCTGTCAAGAATTATGCTTCTTCTAAGCTCATTATCCCAATAGTCGTAATGCGCAAATCTTCTAAGCGACGCCTCTATCCCTCCTATGACTATCTTTACCCCTATAAAATTTTCCTTTAACTTATTACAATATAAAATCACAGCCCTGTTTGGCATCTTGGCAACAGAAGAATATTCGTCATTAAACCTATCCTTTTTTAATGGAGTATAATTGTTAAGCATACTATCTATGCTTCCAGAGGTTATACAAAAACATAATTTCGGCGCGCCGAGTTGAGTGAAATCTTCTTTTTTTTCAGGCTTCTCGATTATCCCTACGCTGAATCCTTTAGCTTCGAGAACTTTAGCAATAATCCCGACAGGAGAATTGGGATGATCTTCATAATCCTCTGAAGTTATGATTATTATATCAAAATCTTGACTGAGTCTGGAGTTCATAATCCTGCATAGTTAATAACAATTAAATAGTCTGCGGTTATCTGCTTATTATCTTAACGGATGTTTTGTAGAAAAGACAGCTATCCATAACCTTATTTTAGTCATCGCCCGCTTCCTGAAATTTATAATAGCACATGACAGATGTCATGATAGCTCAGATAGATGCATACGGAAGCGAATTTTGTAACCAGGGGAATATAAAGAAAGACCTAAAACGACGACGAGGAGACAACAGAGAACAAAAAAATATTATAAAAGAAAGTATAATCTTGTCTCTATTGACATACTTTTACATAGATGCTCCCGCTAAGAGAGGTAATTTCTGTTCTATTTGTTTCGTGGTGTTTTCTTTAGTTTATTTCCACAATGCGGACAAGTAGAAGAGTCATTTAAAACATAACCACACATAGAACATATACCACTACTAATCTCATCTTCTCTTTCACCCATTCGTTTCCATCCACAATCTTTACAAGTAACTATTTTATGATAATCAAAAGAGAAACCACCTCCGTCTTCATCCATGTCGTGATCACACCATGTATCAAATTTTAAACTTAGAGATCCACATTCTGGACACCTTCGATAATTTAAAGAACCATCATGACTACCTTCATGAACATACTTTGAAGCTAGTTTAATTACTTGATCAGGAGATAAACGTGGTAAATTGCTTTGTTGCAGAAGCTTTTGAAAGTTTAAATCTTGTTTTCTGGTCTTGCAAATATCCCGCCATACAATGCTAAGTGTTATAATCCAGCTAATTCCCGTTTTTAAATCAAAAAATGCTATTAAATCTAACAATAAAAATCCTCCTTAAGTTATTATTGTAATATATATAATTATTATAGGTAATCATATAAGCAATAAAAAACTGGCCAGGATCCGGAACAGATAATAGAAACCAGTAAGAGAGGTGGTCTCTGCCTATTGGCTCCACGACCCTCTCTTGGATTGCTCATAGGCGTCTATTGCGTCATCCATTTCTGAGTTTATATGATTATGGCTACAATCGTTGCAGTTATTAGCATTTACAGCAGCGTCAATTTCGAGGCGAATCCCTTCGGAAATGATCCTACTGCCCGGGACTTGATACTCGAAATGATGGTAAACATGGATTTCTCCTCCAAGAAAGATCCAGAAAGTTATTGTCAGAAGTAAAATAGATAACGCGATTTTCAATAACAGATCTAAATAAGGTTTTATTCTTTCATTTTTCATAATTTGTCCTCCCTGAGTTATGGTTACATGATATAATATAAATATTGCTAATTATATAATCAAGTAAAAGCCAGCTAATAGAACCATAAAGAGCATATGGATTATTCTGAAGCAGATAGATAACTAATATCCATATCATCGCCACAAGGTAAATTATCGATTGTGTCATAATCTGGATGTTCAAGGCCTGCGACAAACATCTCATTGCATAAAGGACAATAATACATTCGAAATCGCTTATTATTGAAAAATTATATCCGATTGCGTTGCTTATTTTGATGTGTTAACCTTTTCAAAAATAAGGAGCAGGCGATGCCGCCGAAGAAAAAAGAGGAATCGTTCGACATCGATAGATTGATGCAGGAAGTCCGCCGCAAGGTTGAAAAGAAGCGGGAGGCGAGATACACGGATGAGGAGATACTGAAGCTTCTGGATATCGACCCCGGCGATCCCCTGGACGTAAGGGCGGTTAGAGATGATTTTTTCCTCACGATAGAGAAGGCGAGGGCGGGGGGAGCGATGAGGCCGCTCGAGATCAACTTCGAATCATATCTCGGAACGGGCGGCGGCTTGAGAGGGAAAATCATCAGGAAAACACGCCGGCTGTTCTGGCCCGTCGCAAGAATGCTTTGGAACCAGGGTTATGTAATAGATATGCTCAATCATATGAATAAAACCGTAAGCCATCATCTGCACCTGAATCACAATATAATCCTCGAACTAACCCGCCTTAAAATCGAAAACGATCATATCCGGGACGGGTATCTGGTTCTCATTCATAAATTGGAACAGATGGAACAGCGCCAGAGAATACTTGAAAAAATGTTAGCGGAAGCAAATGCGGGCAAAGACAAGACCGGAAAAAAATAGAAAGAAAATCCTGCTCGTCGTCCAGCGGTACGGTCTGGAGGTTAACGGCGGGGCGGAGCTGCATTGCCGCTGGATAGCCGAACATCTGAATAAGCACTTTGACGTGGAGGTGCTGACCACGAAGGCGTTGGATTATATCACCTGGAAGAATCATTACCGAAAACGAAAAGAAGTGATCAACGGTGTAAAGGTTCACAGGTTTAAAGTCAACAGGGAGCGGAACCTTCACCGTTTCGGATTGATACAAAACAAGATATTTTATGAAAACCATACCCGCGATGACGAGCTGAAATGGGTGGAGGAGGGCGGTCCGGTGAGCAAGGGCTTGATGGCGGCTCTCGAAAAGGAAGGGCGGGATGCTTATACAATCCTCTTCTGGAGCTACAGATACTGGCCGTCTTTCAAAGGCTTGGATTTGTACCCGGATAAATCCATCGTCGTGCCGACCGCCGAGCGCGACAGGCTGCTGGACCTCGAACTTTTCAAGGAAACGCTCCGCAAACCGGCCGGGCATATTTTTCTTACCCCCGAAGAAAGGGAAATCGTCCTTACCTGCACAGGAAAGAGAGATATACCGAATATAATCGCGTCGTGCGGTGTCGACTTTACGCATGTCGAGAAGATGAAGGGCGAGTCATTCAGAAAAAAATATGGCCTGAAAAATCCATATATTTTGTATGTCGGGAGGGTTGACCGGAACAAGGGATGCAACCAGATGTTCGACTTTTTCCGTAACTTTAAACGGAAGAACGACTGCAACCTGGACCTCGTCGTGATCGGCAGCGTGATGATGAAAGTGCCGGAAAGAGATGACATTATAGTTCTCGGCTACAGGGACGATGCAGAGAAGGCATCAGCCCTGGACGGAGCGGAAGCTCTCATAATGCCATCTTTTTATGAAAGCCTTTCAATCATCCTTCTTGAAGCCTGGGCTGCCGGGTGTCCGACGCTTGCAAACGGACAGTGTGAAGTTCTGAAGGGGCAGAATATCCGAAGCAACGCGGGACTGATTTACGAAAACTACCTCGAATTCGAGGAAAATCTTATGATGTTGCTTGAAGATAAAGATTTGAGAAAGAAATTATCCGCAAACGGCCGGAAATTCACGACAAAATACCAGAGTTGGGATTTGATAACAAAAAAATACATTGATTTTATAAATGAAACAGGAAACAACAACGGGGTGGTGGACCCACGATGAAAACGAAGCCGGCAATACACCAGGTGATGGAAACCTGTTCGTATGGCGATGCCATCGGGAATATGGGGCTGAACCATAGGGCAGAGTTACGCAAAGCGGGGTACATTTCTGAGATATACGCCGGCAAGATACATCCTTTGTTGTCGGGAGATGTAAAAACAATCCCTCAGTTTCGGGAAGACCTGAAAGAAGACGACATCATCATCTATCATTTTTCGATAGGGTCGGATATTTCGATGCTCGTTCATTTCCTTCCTAACAGGCTCGTGCTCTATTATCATAACATCACGCCACCGGAATTTTTCAGGGGCTTTCACGATATCCTGATGAGACAATGCTTACTCGGCAGGGAAGAATTGAAAACCTTCACGCAAAGGACAGACCTCGCAGTTGTAGATTCGGATTACAACAGGCTCGAGCTTGTAGCATATGGTTTTCGAAAGACCGCGACGCTCCCTGTGACGGTTAATCGGGAAAGATTGCTGAAAAACCATAGTATTTCTGTTGAGAAAATGTACAGCGATCGGAAAGCGAATTTTCTTTTCGTCGGCAGAGTAATCCCGAACAAAAAGGTTGAAGATGTCATAAAGGCATTTCATTTATATAAACGGCAATACAATCCGGCATCAAGGCTGTTTATGACCGGCTCGTATAAAAGTTTTGAGGGTTATCTGGACTGGCTTCGCCGCCTCGTTAAAAAGCTTAGACTCAGGGAGGATGTCATTTTTACAGGCCATGTCAGCGATGAAGAACTTGCGGCGTATTATAAACTTGCCGATGTTTTCCTTATGATGAGCGAGCACGAGGGATTTTGTGTGCCACTGATCGAGGCGTTTCTTTGGGATATCCCAGTTATTGCATTCGATGCAGGGGCGGTGGGCGAGACGATGCGCGGAGGCGGGATTCTGCTTGCGAAAAAGGATTACGCGATGATTGCGGAATTGATGGACAAATTAATGACATCGAAAGTTTACCGGCAAGCGGTGATCGCTTCGCAACAGGAAGCTCTTGAAAAATATAAAAGAGAGAGCGCGAACAAGGCTTTGCCTGTGGTTATCGAGCGGTTTTTAGCAGGAACTTTAGATTGATGCGAAACGAAAAACCTGCACAAAATAAAAAAAGGATCATCCAGCTGCTCGCTGCCGTGCACTCTGGCGACGCGACAGGTACACAGGCGTTGCTCCTCGACCGTCTGTTCAGCGAATTGGGATATGAAAGCAAACTGTATTCCCCGACTATAGACGAACCATTAAAAAAGAAGGTTCTTCCGCTCGAATCTTTCAGGAGAGACTATAATCCTTCGACAGATCTGTTATGGCTTCATTTCAATCTTTCGTCCCCCTTATCCGCGATCTTTGCTGAAGCCTCCGGCAAAAAAATAATGCAATTTCATAACTTCACTCCTTCGGAATATTTCCTGCCCTTCAATCCTCAGCATTCGAAAAATCTTAAAAAAGCAAATAACGAATTGAAGGGGCTGAAAGACATTTGCAGCATTGCTCTTGGTGATTCGAATTTCAATTGCGGTGTTTTGAAAGAATTGGGATTTCGGAGCCCGGTTTATTTTCCATTGATATTCGAACCTTCCATATATGAAAACAACGGCTCACCATCCATTGAGAGGCTTCTGCGGGGAGCAACAAAAAATATCCTTTTCGTCAGCCGTATCGCCCCGAATAAAAAGATCGAAGACCTTATGGCTTGTTACGCTTATATTAAGAAATACATCAGGGACGATTGCCGGCTCATTATTGCCGGGAAATATAACCACGAGGATGAATATTTCCGTTATCTCGTCCGCCATATCGGTCAATTCAGGGCGGAGGGCGTTCTCTTTACCGGTGAGGTAACACAGGAGGAGTTGACGCAATATTACAGGTCCGCGGATCTGTTCCTCTCGTTCAGCGAGCATGAAGGATTTTTTATGCCCCTGCTCGAGGCGTTTTATTTCGGGGTTCCGGTTGTCGCCCGCGATTCGGCTGTTGTAGGAGAAACTGCCGGGGGAGCCGCTTGCTTGTTCGAGGGGAGAGATGTTGCCCAAGCCGCAGAGCTGGCTGTTGAAGTATTGGAATACGCCGAGCTTCGGGATTCAATGATCCAGATGGGCAGGGAGAGGCTTGGGGATTTTACCTATCGCAAGGCAAAATCTAGACTCAGGATTCTGCTGGAGACGATATGAAACCGAAAATCGCCTTAGTCATTCAAAGATACGGGGTAGATGTGCTTGGCGGAGCGGAAAAGCTTGCCGCGCAGGTTGTTGAAGCGATCAAGGGTGATTACAGGATTACAGTCATCACGACAACGGCAATTGATTACATCAGCTGGGCTAATCATTATGATAAAGGGACGACAATCGAAGATGAAGTGGAAATAATCCGTTTTCCTGTTGTAAAAGAGCGGAAGATTGACGGTTTTAACACCGTAAATGAAAAATTTTTCTCGAAAAACGAAAAATCGGCCGCTGAAGAAGACGAATGGTTCAAAATGCAGGGTCCGGAGTGCCCGGACCTCATCGCATTTTTGAAAAAAAACAAATCGGAATTCGACTGCTTCGTATTTTTCACATATCTTTATTATCCGACGGTATTCGGGCTTCCCGAAGTCGCCGGTAAATCCATCCTGGTGCCCACTGCACACGATGAGCATCCATTTTATCTAAACAAGGTCAAGGATGTCCTGAAGGCGGCTCAAGGTTTGGTTTTCAATACCGGTTCGGAAAAAGAGCTGTTGTATCGGATTCATCCTGACTCCGTTTCAAGATGGGTCATCGGCGGAACATTCATCGAGCCTCCCGAAGGATTGGAAAACCTTCCGCGGCCTGTAAGCGGACAATACTGCCTGTATTTCGGCAGGCTTGATAAGGGAAAAGGGCTTTATGATCTGTTCGATTATTACCAGGTCATCAGGGCTTACCACCCTGCGCTGCAGCTCGTCTGCCTCGGCGGGATCAACCCGGAGATCAAATCAAGGGTAGGCATTCTTTTCCCCGGCTATGTGTCCGAAATCGAAAAATGGGCGTACATCGCGAATTGTGAATTCATTGTAGTGCCCTCCTTATTGGAGTCATTATCCCTGACCCTTCTCGAAGGTTTTGCTGCAGGCAGGCCGGCTCTGGTCAACGCGAAAAGTGATGTTATGGTCGAGCATTGCCGGAAGAGCGGAGCGGGATTATGGTATTCCGATTATACCGAATTCGCCGCCTGCGCGGAATATTTGCTGAATTCTCAAAGCTGCTGGAAAAAAATGGGTAAAAACGGCGCTTTATACGTAAAAAATCATTATTACAGAGAAAAATTTCGGAAGATCTATATAGATTTTATAAATTCGACGATCAAAATTCAGGATCAGTAGCTGATACCGACCTTTGAACGGACCGCTTCGATTGTCGGTTTCGCCCTTTCGCGCGCTTTCTTCGCGCCTTCTCTTAAAAAGTCCCTGACCGTATCGGGGCGCGAAGTATATTCTTTTCTCTTATCCCTGAAGGGAGCAAAGTGTTGCGTGATTTTTTCCAGGAGTTCCTTTTTGGCGTTTCCAAAACCGTATCCGCCGGATTCATATTTCAAGCGCATTTCTTCCGTTTCTTTTTCATTTGCGAATAATTTAAATAAGGCGAAAACATTACACTTGTCGGGATTTTTCGGACTTTCAAGCGGCGTGGAATCGGTTATGATGCTCATTACCTTCTTTTTCAAGGTTTTCTCGTCCTCGAAAATCTCGATATAATTATTATATGACTTCGACATCTTTTCGCCGTCTATACCCGGAACGATGGCGACATCATCGAGGATATCCGGTTCAGGTATTACGAAAGTTTCACCGTATAGATTATTAAAAGACGCGGCGATATCCCTTGTCATTTCCAGATGCTGTTTCTGATCCTTGCCGACCGGCACTTTTTGCGATTGATACAGAAGAATATCAGCTGCCATAAGCACAGGATAGAAAAGGAGTCCGGAGTTCGGGATGAACCCCCTTGCAATTTTATCTTTATATGAATGCGCTCTTTCAAGCAAACCCATCGAAGTAACGTTTGACAGATACCATGTGAGCTCTGTATGCTCCGGGACATCCGATTGAACAAAGAAAACAGACTTTTTCGGGTCCATTCCGAGAGCGAGGAAATCAGCCGCGGCTTCCATCGTATAATTCGCAAGGAGCTTTCCATCACGCACAGTCGTCAGGGCGTGTAAATTCACTATAATAGCATATAGATCACTCGTTTCCTGGTACTCGATCAATCTTCTCATCGAGCCGAAGTAGTTTCCGAGATGCAGTTTTCCGGAAGGCTGTATGCCCGCAAGAATTCTCATTCAGCACCATTCAAAACAGGTTTCAATACAGTCGGTTTGGATCCTCACCGAAGGCCTCGAGCAGCTTCTTCGTCAGATCTTCCTTTTTCATCCCCTTGATATCATTGATCTTGCAGCCTATCGCAAAGTTGTTCTCGCCGCCTACTTCGGAGTGATGAATGACTTCACACCTGGCTTCAAGTATTTCCTCAGAGCCCGGGACTTTGAACTGCAGTATAAACTGATGCCCTACGGGCAAAACGTTATTAGCCTGAAAATAAATGCCGTCTCGGCTTATATTGATTGATAATGCTTCAAGTATTTTATATTTGCCTTCCCCTTCATAATGCAAAGGTGTGACATAAAAATATCTTTGACTTTTCCTCGTATCGTCCTCTAAGTAACTCATAACGACCTCGCATATTACCGAATAATATAACAATATTCCCGCTATTGCAAAGGCGACTTATCATAAAAAATTAAAAACCGAAAGTGAAGTTCTAACGACAATCTTGACAATAGATGATATAAAAATGAAAATTCGGTTTGATTTTGACGTTTACTAAAACATAAAAGGAGAGAAGATGGATTTTCTAGGTAATTTAAATGCTGCCCTTTCCAAATCCAGGAACATAATTAAAGATGCGGAGAGAAAGAAAATAATAAGCGAGGTAGTGGAAAACAAAGAAGCCTTAATAGCCGAAAACGGCTGCCTCGCAACATGGACTCCTCCCGAATCCACAGGCAGATCGCCGAAAGACACATATATTGTAATGCGGCCCGAAGTTGAGAAAAATATAGACTGGGATTCTCCGAATAACCTTCCAATAGCTCCGGATACATTCGAGATGTTATGGAGCGATGCGCTGCAGCGGATAGCTGACAAGAAAAAAATCTACGAGACGAACAGGGTGGTCGGAGCGGATTCGAAATATGCCCTTCCGGTTCGGACGATAAGCGACCGCGCTCTCACCGCGTTGTTCTCGATGAATATGTTCAAACCCGTCCCCAAAGATATTAATAAAAGCATCTTCCGTGATAAAGGTTTCACTCTGCTTATTGTCCCTGGAGACAAAATTGACACATCAAAATATTCAGGAAGATTGCGCAAGCTGCCGAACGGCTCATTGTCGGATCTGGCTCTTGTAATTGATCTGGATAAAAGGGTGGGACTTGTTTACGGTTCTATATACTGCGGAAGCGTAAAGAAACTTATCTTTACGGTTATGAACTACTACCTCCCATTGAAGGGGATTTTGCCGCTTCATTGTTCAGCGAATGAGAACAAGAAAGGCGAATTAGCGTTATTCCTCGGCCTTTCTGGAACAGGAAAGACGACCATTTCCGTTGATCCCGGCAGAGCGTTGCTCGGTGATGATGAGCATGGGTGGAGCGAGGACGGCGTTGCAAATTTCGAGGACGGTTGTTACGCGAAATTGATAAATCTCAATCCGAGGAAAGAACCGGGCATTTTCAACGCAGTGTTTCATGAGGCTGATTACCTTGATCACGGAGCCATAGTTGAAAACGCAATGATGTATCCGAATGGAAAATTCGATCTGAGCGATGATAGACTGACGCCGAACAGCCGGGCTTCTTTTCCGCTTTCATTCCTGAGTGACGTCAAAGAATCTTCGACAGGAGGCCATCCCAGTGCAATCGTGTTTCTAACAGCGGATGCCAACGGAGTGCTGCCGCCCGTTTCAAAACTCAACAGAGAGCAGGCGATGCTGTGGTTCCTGATGGGATATACGAGCAAGCTAGCCGGAACAGAGACTGGAATTGTCGAACCTGCGTCAACCTTTTCAAGGTTTTTCGGGGCTCCGTTTATGCCGTGTCTTCCAAATTATTATTCGGATATGCTCGGCGATAAAATGAAAAAATACGGGACTAAGGTATTCCTGGTGAACACAGGATGGAGCGGGGGGCCGTATGGAGTAGGAAAGCGGATTGATATTGATTTTACGAGAGCTATGGTGAATGCGGCTCTGGACGGAAGACTCGATGATGTCGAATGTTACGAGGATAAGCTCTTCCATTTAAACGTACCGAAAATATGCCCCGGAGTTCCATCGGGGATTCTGAATCCCCAAAATACATGGAGCGATAAAGATGCTTACCGGAAAAGAGCGGAAAAACTAGCTGCCGAGTTCAGCGCCAATTATGACAAGTCTTATGGCGATAAAAAAATCGAACAGACAGTGCAAAACCAATGTCCCGGTAAATAGTTGAATGACCGGAAGAATCTGACAAATATAGTATGTAAATAATAGGATATTGGTGTATAATTTTGAAGTTTTATCGAGCAGATTAGGACTGCATAAAAAATCGAGAGCGTTAATTAAAATTTCCGAAAATATCAAAAATTAGGTAATCACAATACCAGGATACTGTTATGCCGGTTATGTTGGTAGAGATACCGGAATCTATGAATAAGTTTTTTAAAAAAATTGTTCCATCCGGAGCGGAAATGATCGTGCATTCAATCAACAACAGTGTCCTGGAGGAAAAGCTCGATGGATGCGATATTGTAATTACCTTTGACACGAATGCTGAGATCGCCTCAAAGAAATTGTGGGAGAGAGCTCTTCGTTTTCCACTTGTCGGATTCATATATTATTCACAAGTCTCACTGGATAAAAATAAAGAGTATTCCGTGGAAAATCTTTTAATGCAAACCATAAGTAACTTGAATTTTAATGACAGTTCTCAAGTTACAACGCTGCTGAATAAGGGTCTTTTTTTTCTGGAGACATTGAAGCATTTCCGTCTATGCAACAGGAATCTTCAGGAAAGATTGGCGGAGCTCAACAAGATCGGGATAGCTCTCAGCAGCGAACAAAACCTTGACCGGCTTTTGGATATGATATTAAGAGAGGTCAGGAAATTCACCAGGTCCGATGCTGGAAGCCTCTATATCAAAGACGGCGATGAGCTTGTTTTCAAGGTGGCTCAAAACGATACGATAGACAGGCAAAGTGGAAGAGAGAGGGAATTCAAGCAGTTAAGGATACCAATTTCCACAAAAAGCCTTGCCGGATATGTCGCTCAGACCTTGAAACCTTTGAATATAATGGATGTATCGGAGATTTTAAAGGATTCGCCTTTTCAGCACGACCCATCGTTTGATGAAAAATTCGATTACAAGACCAAATCAATCCTTACATTCCCAATGAAGGATACAAAAGGGGAGCTTGTAGGCGTCCTTCAGCTCATTAACGCACTTGATGAAAACTGTGAGCCCATCCCATTCAATAAAACGGTTGAATCCCTCGTGGAATCCATGGGATCACAAGCAGCTGTTGCCATTAAAAACGCCGCGCTTCTCGACGATATCAACAAGCTTTTAATGAGCCTTATCGAATATTCATCAGCTCTTATAGACGCCCGAAGCAGACATACGTCTGGCCATTCCAAGCGGGTCGCTCATCTTGTAATTGAAATTGCCATGCTGATAAATAAATCGAATGATCCTCCTTTTGATAAGACTAAATTCAACAGGGATGAGATGCAGGAGCTGTATTTTTCTGCGCTTCTCCATGACATTGGAAAGATAGGCGTGCCGGAGGCGATTCTTGATAAAAAATCGAGAATCAGCGATCAAGGGATCGAAGCGTTATTCTGGAAAATCAAGATGCTTTCAAAAGAAATCGAAGAGGAGGTGAATAAAAAAGGCCACTTCGTTTTCTGTAAGCTGGCCATTGACCCGAAAAACATTAATGAGATGGAGAAAAAACTCGGGAATTTATGGGATGAAATCAAGAAGATTAATGAAACTAATGTTCTGACAGATGAAGTTGAGGAGAGCGTGAAACAGTTTAGCAAGGCAAAGATCAAAGCTGATAAGGATGAATTTGAACTATTAACCTCGGAGGAGCTGCAAAATATTCTTATCAAGAGCGGGAATCTGACGGATATTGAAAGGGAAATCATCAAAAATCATATTAATCTAACGATTGATACCCTTGAACGAATACCTTTCCCGCGGCATTTAGCTGGAGTTCCTTTTTTTGCCGGTCAGCACCATGAAAAACTTGATGGAAGCGGTTATCCTCGGGGTTTGAGAGGTGATCAAATCCCTCTACAATCACGCATACTTACTATTGCGGACCATATTGATGCATTATCAGCACAGGACAGGCCGTACAGGAAGGGTTTGCCGTTGAGCCAATCAATATCAATCCTTGTGAGAGACGCCGAAAAAGGGCTGCTGGATATTGATATTGTCAGGTTGTTCAAAGAGAACGTCGAAAATGGTAAACTTCAAATACCATGGTATAAACTATAAAGAGAACAGATATGGGAACACCCGATCAGATAAGAAAACCACCGGAAAAATATACAAAAGTTTTCAGAGAAGGAGAGATCTTTTTTTTCGAGGGCGAGCTCGGGGAGGAGATGTTCATAATCCAATCGGGGACGGTCGGTGTTTATAAAAAAGTTCAGAATTTAAACAAGGAAATAGCGATACTGAAGGCTGGAGATTTTTTCGGTGAAATGTCAATCATACTGAATGAGCCCAGGTCTGCGACCCTGAAAGCACTTGAGGAAACCAATACAATCGTCATCAACAAGGACACTTTCACGCAGATGCTAACCGAAAATAACAGGATAGCGCTTAAAATGGTCGAAGCGCTCGCGGTCAGGATCAAGGAAACCGATGAAAAGTTAAAAAAGATGATGGAAGACCGGATATTCATTGCTCTTTTAACGTTGATCGAAGATAGCGCTCTAAAGGGACAAAAAACTACGGACGGGAAACTTTTACTCCTCGAAACTATGGAAGACTTGGCAAGAGAAATAGGGTTACCGATAATAAAGGTTGATGATTTTTTGAAGATTATGCAGAAAGCAGGTTTTATCGAATGCGTTCAAAACAGTATAATATTGCGGGATTGGAAATTGTTTATGGAGTTTAAAAGGACTTACATTTCTAAATTTAAATTTTAGAAATTTTCGTAATGTTGGACAATTCAAGTTTATTGATATACAATTAAAAAAGACAGGATAAGATGGATTCTAACGTATTTTTATCAATCATTCTGGGTTTCATGGGAGCTGGCATTGGACTCCTGATTGGAAAATTCCTTTTTTCCAACACAAAATTGCTCAATGATCTTGATAACAATATGAAGCAGGAAAGGCTGCGCATGGAATCGAGGATATCCAAGCTTCAGGGTGATCTAAACCAAGCAAATATAGATCTAAAGCACGCGACTTTTTTCATATCAATTATTCCTCAGTTATACAACAAGTTGAAGACCCAGGAAACCCCTCAATCCATCGCTAACCTATTAATAGTATTTTATGAAAAGCTCTTTGAGGCGCGTCAAATTGCCTTCTTTGTCTTCAACCCCGTAAGAAATGTTCTCGAATTAGTGGCTAAGAAAGGACTTCCCGATCAAATTCCTCTCGGATACACTATAAAAGTGGGTGAGGGTAAAATAGGATGGGTGGCCCAAAAAAGACTCATAATGAATGAAAATGACTTCGAAACTGAAACCTATATGGTTCGAAGCCAGCTTGAGAAATCCACAACGGTCTATTTCAAGGTTGATCTATGCGCGCCTGTGACATATTTCGAAGAACTGCTTGGAGCGGTCACTCTGGGCAATATGGTCAAGAGAACCAAGATAGAAAAAGTATTGATGCAGATGACAATCGAGACTGCAGCGCCTTTTATGCGGATGGCTATTGAAAAAGCTCTTTCCCAACATCCGGCAAAAACCGAGCTGCCGTACGAAACTGAAAAGATTCTGGAGAAGTCGCAATTTATCAGCAAACTGGATCAGAGAATTGAAGAGATGCGAATGATGTCGGGAGGAACACTTGCCGTGGCATTTATTGAAGTGGATAATTACCATCTTTTTGTTCAAAGTCACGGCATAAATTCGGGTGAAAACGCCTTGAGGCTGATAGGAAAGTTGTTGATCTCCGCAACGCCGAACTCTGAGGTGAAGTCACGATTTGAAGAAGCTTTATTCTGTGTGCTGTTTATCAACAAGACCGTCAAAGATATTTACACGACGATGGACAACCTTCGACAAAAAATCGAAATGTATAACTTTCCGGTGGATACGCCGAGGGAATCCGGACATTTATCAGTTAGCGGTGGATTGGGAATATTTCCTCAGAATGCAGAAAGCATGGATACTTTGCTTAGTTTTGCTCTTCAGAACGCTCGTTCGGCACATTCTGCCGGCGGAAATATGGTAAGACCTGATTTACGTCAGATGATGGGAATAGGAACATCTACAGATTTCCTTGATGTCGATATAATCAACGCTTTTGAAGAATAGATTTTATAAAGGGGTGATTTAGCATGAAATATGAGCTGGTCAATAAAAAGACTATTACTATTTTTAAAATAGATGAACGTAGGATGATCCTCGACATACTCGATCCCGTTTACAAAGATATTTTAAAACAGATAAAAACTCTTGATAAAGACGTACTTGTGGATATGACAAAAGTGGAATACCTGGATTCGTTTGCTGTAGGTTTTCTCATGGATATTTTCAGGATGCTTCTGGATTCCAATCATAAATTGAATATAGCTGGCGTTAATGAAAAGATCGGCACTCTTTTAAAAATTACAAGAGTCAACAATGTCGTGAAAATATTCCCGACTATTGAGGAAGCGCAGAAAGAGTTGAAAATATGACGAAGAAAAATACATATAAATTCACATCTGGATTCAAGCTGCCTTATGAATCTGCGGATCTGACTTCAATCATTGAATCTTTGTACAAGGAAGTGGCGATTAAGCGTAAAATGGATTATTCATTCAATGATATGAAAAAGGAAATTGACAATCTCATAGGCCAGATGTCTGATGAAGATATTAAAACCCTTATGATCGAGTCATTGTTTCTCAATACTATAACATACGAAAACCAGATGATGGAAATGATATTAAAGAAGTACGGAAATTAGGAATCCCTTCGTCTCAATCAATCGAGAAACCGGGCATTATTTTCCGGCGAAATAATATTAAAATTATTTTTCTTCGGTATCTAACGTTGTTGGAGGAAAATATTTCGTCCGTTCCGCTAATGAAATCAGGGAGTCCGGCGGCGGGAACAATGACAGCATCACAGAAGTTTTGCCGATTTTTACAATCTCCGGATATTGTCCTTTATAATAATCCTCCGCGGAAATGATTTTGGATAATATCTCAATATACATAGCTCTCGTCGTTTCAAGGTTTTTCTTGGAGTCTTCAAGCTCCTGCTGGAATGTTACGATTCTCTCTCTGTATGTAATTTTTCCTCCCGATGTCTGGGCAGTCTGGAAATTTCTTTTCGTTATTTCCAACTTATCGGACAGGTCTTTATACTCCGCCTCAAGATTATTGATCGAAATTTCGACTCGGAATTTCTGACGGTAGTTGTCTATAACATCTTTTGTGAATGAAATGGTATTAAAAAACAGGTTATGAAATTTGGCCATTGATTCATCCCTGGGAACAGGCATCGATTTCACATCGTTTTTCAAGATATCGAACTGCTCATAAATCAGATTAAGATCATTTTCCGCTTCGACTTCTTTGCCTTTATGGTCAAGATTAATGAAAATCTGGAACGACATAAAAAGGTCATCAAATTTGTCCACTTGAGGTTTGATGTCAACGCGATAGCCGGTTTCGATTTTGCACGATACGAAAACAGTGAACAACATAATAAGAGAAAGCGGGATAAATACCTTACTTTTCACTTACAATCTCCCGTGATATGATTGAGTCTATCATAAGTATGCTGACTAATGAATTCACAAAAATCAATTCTTTTTTCTCTTTGTTTTCGGATTGGATAATTTGAGATTATGTATCTCGACCAACTGCGTACCATTCAGGTCCTTGCTTTTCAATCTCAGCAAGACCTGTTCAAGCAATTTACGGTTACTGGCAATCAAATCCGATACGAGGCCTATGAGAAAAATCTGGACACCGACCACCAGGAACGCTATACCGAAAAGCAGTGATTGCACATGGCCTCCGCCTCCTGATGTGAAAAAATAGAACCAAAGAAATCTGAGGAAAAGGAAAATCCCCAGGCTTGAGAGCAGGAAACCGATGTAGAAGAAAACCTTTAGAGGTTCATACATAGTATAGATTCTTAGCAGACTTATCGCAGAACGTTTGATGTAGTTATAAGTGTTTTTAAATAGTCGGGATTGACGTTCAACTTTATACGCCCTGATGGGAACATGAGTTATCATTATTCTTTTTTTCCCCGCTTGAATGACTGTCTCCAATGTATAGGTGAACTCTGAAATAATATTAAGCTTCATTGCTGCACTTCGGCTATAGGCGCGGAAACCGCTCGTAGCATCAGGGATATCCGTCCCGGAAAGGTTCCTCACAACCCAGCTGCCTGTCAATTGAAGGAATTTCTTCAATGGTGAAAAATGCTTCAGGTCTTTTATCACGCGATCGCCAACAACGATATCCGCTTTGCCTTCCAGAATCGGCCGCACCAGTTTTTCAATATCAGAACCCTCATATTGATTATCTGCGTCAGTGTTCACTATGATATCAGCGCCGAGTTTAAGACATGCGTCGAGTCCTGCCTGAAAAGCTCGCGCCAATCCCTGAGTCTTTGTAAAATTAACAAGATGATCGGCTCCGGAATCCCTTGCTACTTCAACTGTATTGTCAGTTGATCCGTCATTAATTACCAGCGCCTTAATTTCGTCTATTCCTTTGATTTTCTTCGGAAGATCGCTGATTGTTCTTGCAAGTGTTGCCTCTTCATTCAAAGCCGGAATCTGTATTATTAACTTCAATGGGTGTCCCCTTCGACCATCAATTATAGTAATTAGACCGCGAAAAGTAAAAAGGTTTTTATTCCTGTCGGCATTTAAACTTATCTTCAATAAAATCCGAGGATTTCAAGAATGAATTAATCCATTCCGGTATGCCGTTAAATGGCAGCAATGAAAGATATTCGAATTCGTAGATATTTTTCTTAACAATGACAGGTTTTCCGTCGGTGCTGAAGGTTTCGAATGTAATTTTCAACCACTCAATTTCACCTAGAAAATTCTTCGCGAAACAATAAACATATTCCTTTTTAACCGTATCCACTTCGATTTCATCCAATACCCTCTGTTTGACATATATTTTAATCTTCAGCTTGTCATATCCAGTTTTATCTTTCAATTTGACGCTGAAGAAGAAAAAAGATCTTTTCGATGGATTAGCAAAAGATATCTTTGAAACAGGAAAGGATTGGGCAATGATTTCACTCATCCCGGTCTCTGCTTTAACAGAGAGGGGAGGGAATCCCTGCTGGAATAATGGGCTGTGGAAGACGATTTCTGGAAGCAAGTTTATTTCGGACTGATAAAGAATGGATTGTCCCATTCTCAATTGCAGGCTTGCTTTTCCGACTGGAATAATATTTGGAAGGAAAAAATATCCTCTTGCGATCCAGCCTTCTTTCTCCTTGCTTACAAAAGACGTATTCCCGTTAATTGAAAAAATGTATTCGGACTTTTTATAAGTCTGGTTATATATCCTTAAAAATAAATTATTATCGATTAAATTCAAATCTTTTGATTCTATCTGATAGAAGTTTATCTCATTCACTTTTAAAGGTCTCGGAAAACCTATTTTAAGCGCTTGGGTTGTTGTCTCCTTGGATAAAATCAGATTTGAATTCAGTATGCAGGTAATAATTATTGAAAATAAAGCGAACAAAATCAGCCTTTTCTTCCGTCTCATATTAATCTGCATCTTGTATCCTTCTTACTCGGACGCATTGTTTAATTGGAATTCCACAGGTATTACAAGCACAACTTTAACTAACTGGTTATCTTTTAAAGCGGGTTTATAGCGGTATTTTGCCACTGCTGCTTTTGCCGCCTCTCCGATTGAAGCGCTCTCTTGCGGAGAATAGAGCAGTTCGAGGTTTGATAATTTGCCTTCCTCTGTTAGCACGCCTTTCAGGATGGCCATTCCTTCGATTTTATTTTTTAGCGCGGATTGAGGATAAGCCGGGCGGGAAGTCGTCAGCAATACCGGTTTTTGTGACAATTTGCTCAAAGGGGCTCTGTTTGTTAATTTATAGTTTTCCTCCCAGCCGATCAGGGAATAATACAACTCCGCTTTTTCATATGCTTTTAATAATTCCTGCTCCATTTGATCAATGGATTTTTGCCTTTGTTTCGCAGATGCGAGGATTTCATTTACAGCATCTGTCTGCTCTTTATTGAGTTTTTCATATTTTTTTTGCCAAAAGAAAATATCATTCTTTATTCTCACGACTTCATTTTCAAGATCAGCTATCTTTTCACCGGCATCTACCAGGTCATCTTCCGCTTTTTTCCTCTCGCCCCTCGTTTTGATAAGTTCTTGCTCCCGGGCTTTCAATGTGTTCTCGTTTGTGTATAGTTTTGTATTTAACTCTTCCAAATTACTTTGAAGATTCTTTTTCTCGGCTTCGGTTTTCTCGAGATTGGACTGGGTTTTATTTAAGGACTCGTTGTATTCCTTTCCCTTGGATGAAAGAGATTCAATCGTTCCGACAGCCTGTTTAAGTTCGTTTTCAAGCGATTTAATCTTAAGTGAATAATCCGCGCTTGTCCTTTGCGAACTGGATTCGAGAACTAATAGAGATTTATTTAGGGCCTTAATTTCGGTGTTCTTAGAGAGATAAATATATGCACAGAGAGCAAGGGATATCAAAGATAGCAAAACAAAGAAAATGAGAACACCGCCGTTTTTATTTGACTTATATTTTTCCGCCTGATCACCCGAATTTTTTAAGAAATCCGTTGTTCTGTACGTTATTTCGTCTTCTTCATCATTATTGATATATTTCTCATTCATACTCGATCGTCCATTCAGAATCTCTAATGCAGTAAAATTTGTGACTTATCGTCTATCAGTCGTTTTAAAATCTCGACGGCAACTTCCTTGGCGTTCCTTCCGACTTCATTAATAGGTCCTACGCATGACGGGCAGCCGAATTCACAGCTACAACTGTTCAGGCGAGTAAGAGCCTGGCCAAGCAGTTCTTCATGTCGCTGGAAAAGGAGCTCGCTGAATCCGATCCCGCCGGGATAATTATCATAAATAAAAATCGTCGGTTCGAAGTTTTCAACCGTATTTAAATCAACTTTTTGCATATTCTCTTTCCATGAAAATGTTCCCGTTCCGCTCTTGTCCTGCCTCGCAAACCATTCCGTTGATTTATCCCCTATACATCTTTCTATATCGCGTATATCGCACATCAGGATCACAGACGCCAAATTATGCAGAAGGTAGCTGACACCGGTCAAACCATCGATTATCTCCGCCCTGTTGTATGAAATTGTATCGAGCATTTGCTGCGCCACTGTAAACCAATAGCTGGTTGTATGCATCTCGTTTTCTGGAAGCGTTATATCACCGAATCCGACATTCTCATTAGTTCCGAATTTTATTTTTTTAAAACCCACGACTCTGCTCGTAACATGAACTTCACCATATTCGACTGTCGCATTTCTCGTGGGCTTTGTATCGAATTCATCGAGTATTCGAACCTTCGTATATTCCATAGCATCCGTGTAGTAGTCCGTATTCTCCTCCTTTACGAACGCTTTTCTCCCCGCGAAATCCAGATTTTCCACAAAAAATTGTTTCCCTTCGCATAAATAAATTGCATGATTATGAATTGTGGAAGGGGCGGCGGAAAAATCCACATGTGCGATAATCCTGTTATCGTCCGTGATGTCGACGACAACGAAGTTATCCGAGGAAACGGATCGTAGGGATATGCCGTTCGCCGGATATGAATCTTGTGTCCAATGCCACTTGTTGGAGACTTTATGCAGGACGCCGTGTTCTTCCAAATAAGAGAGCATTTCGGCAAGGTTTTCACCGCCGAAGGATTCTCCCTCAGTAAATGGCAATTCGAAAGCGGCGCACTTTATATGACTTAAAAGGATAAGAAGGTTATCCGGGTTTATCCTTGCATTTTCAGGAGAACCTTTGAAAAAGAAATCCGGATTGTTCAGAATAAATTGGTCGAGCGGTGTTGACCTTCCGACAAGTATCACGGCGCTTAAACCACTCTTTCTCCCAGCGCGGCCGGCCTGTTGCCAGGCACTCGCAATCGAACCGGGATACCCCGCGATGATGCATGCCTCCAACGAACCGATATCTATGCCCAGTTCCAGGGCATTGGTGCTTACTATCCCTTTAATTTCGCCGTCTCTCATTCCTTTTTCGATCTCGCGCCTGACCAGCGGCAGATAACCGCCCCGATAGCCGCGTATTCTGCCTTTCTCCGCGATACCGGTATCAAAAGATTCTTTAAGATACCGGGTAAGAATCTCCACGTTGAGGCGGCTGGTCGCAAAAATTATCGTGCTGATGCCGTTCGAGATGAAACGCTCTGAAAGCTTTCTGGTGGTGTTCAGGTAGTTTGCTCTTATCCCCAGCTCTTTGTTGACTACCGGAGGATTATAGAAGAGGAAGAATTTTTCTCCTCGCGGGGCTCCGTTTTCATCTATCAAAGTTACTTTTTCTTCTAACAGCTTTTCCGCCAGCTCCTGAGGATTTGCAATGGTTGCGGAACATAGAATGAACTGCGGCTTGGAATTATAGAATGCCGCGACTCTCTTAAGCCTGCGAAAGAGGTTTGCCACGTGGCTCCCGAAAACACCACGGTAATAGTGCATTTCATCGAGTATGACGTATTTCAGGTTCTCGAAGAGTTTAACCCACTTGGTATGATGCGGGAGAATTCCGGTGTGCAGCATATCGGGGTTCGATATGACGATATGTCCGACTGAGCGGATCGCCCTCCTTGCATCTTCCGGCGTGTCGCCGTCGTATGTAAAAGTTTTGATGTCTTCTTCAAGGTCAGATATGATCCCATGCACTTCGTCCAGTTGGTCCTGGGATAAAGCCTTGGTTGGGAATAAATAAATCGCCCGGCTTTCAGGGTTCTTTAAGATTTCGTTCAGAACCGGAAGATTGTAGCATAATGTCTTGCCCGACGCGGTAGGCGTAACGATCACAATGTTTTCACCATCAAGGGCAGATTCTATCGCTTGCGTCTGATGCGAATACAAGCGGTCGATCCCTCTGGATTTCATCGCTTCTATCAAACGATAATTCAAGGTCACAGGAAAATCGGAAAAAGTTGGTTCGACTGATTTAAGATGGTGAATGCAGGTGACGTTTTCGCGATGGGAGCGTTCCGTGGTCAGAGATTGAACCATGTCCTGGATCGGATTTTTGCTCTGCATCCAAGAACTATAATTTATCGCTCTTGCCAAGTCAATCAGACCGGTCCGGCGGGAATTATCTGAGATTTTTTGAAATCAATCTGTTCAATTCCTTTCAATAATGTGCTTCGAATGGTTTTATTAGATTCAGGTATCGGCAATCAGAGAGTTTTAATCTGTTCGAGAAACTGCAGAACTTCCTGATCATTCGGCCGGTATTTCAGGGCCTCCTGCAGTTGAATTCTGGCTTCATCAAATTTCCCCTCACGCAACAGTATCTGACCCTTTAACTTCATTGCGATAACATTATCGGGTGTCTCTCGAAGGACATCAGTCGCCAGGTCTTTGGCTTCAATTATTTTTTTTACGTCGAAATAGCATCTTGCAAGGGTAGTCTTTGCGAGAGTATAGCTCGGATTCTTTTTTAGCCCCTCTTCGAGATAGAAGATAGCTTCTTCAATCATCCCGATTTTTCTATATTCCTCGGCAAGCGGTAAAAAAATCAGGGAATTAGGATCTTTTCCAAGTTTTTTTTGGTAGTCCTCAATCTTCGGGGGAAGCTCGATGTCTTTCGTTTCGCCGGACTCCGGCTTTTCATTCAGATTATTTTTTTCCATTATTATTTTCCTGAATAAACATGTCTTGAATTATACTCAATAATTGTGAAGTGTAAAAGAAAAAATACCTTCGATGGGGTTTGCTGACAAAAAATGCGATGTTGAGTAATTGTAATACTTGTTTATAATTCCGCTGTGAAAAATGTAATTAGCTTATTCAACGGAATTCCGTTATGGATATGGGCTGTTCTCGCCCTTCTGCTTCTTACATTGTCCTATTATCATCCATTGATAACACACCCTGCTTCAATACAAGACGGATATGATATGATTTCATATTACCATCCATATTGGCAATATATTAAAGAACATTATGCGGCCAGCGGAGAGCTTCCTTTATGGAATGACTCCATTCTTTGCGGAACAACCATCATCGGCAATGCTCATTTTTCTTTTTACTATCCGCCGAACTGGTTGTTCTTGAAATTGTCATTTCCTATCGCGCTTCATTTGTGGTATGCACTCCACATTTTTTTGGTTGGTCTGGGTTGTTATTTCTTTTTAAAATATCACAAACTTCGGCACCTCGCCGCGATTTATGGTTCGATGATATATATGTTCGGAGCTCATATAGCAGTACGAATCAATATGGGACATTATGATCTGCTTTCAGTAATGGCATGGATTCCTTTTAGTTTCCTTTTTCTAAACAAGCTTCTGGACGAACCTAATCTGAAAAATTCGCTTTTCTTCGGTCTTTTTCTGGGAATACACCTTTTAACACTCCATCTCCAGATTTTTTATTTCAGCCTGCTGGGATTAGCCATTTTTACGATCAGCCGTTTGATTCTTGCCGGGAAAAAGAACGAATTCCAGATAGGAAGATTTCTAACATTCTGTAAATTTGCGGTATTTTCCGGCGCGATAGCTGTAGGATTGGCATCTGCGCAATTGCTCTATATCCTGCAATCGGTTCCTTCCTCGCACAGGGCGGATAGAACCTATGAGTTGTTTTCCAAGCTGTCTCTTCCACCGCTCCAGTTACTCGGGTTTTTCTTCCCCGATTTGTGGGGAACCGATTCAACCTATATCGGCGCTAAAAATTACTGGGAACTATCCTGTTTTATAGGTTTTTCTACCATTTTTGCCCTTATATGGGCCTTTAAAAAATCAAATATTATCGTTAACTCATTAGCTATTACCGGAGTTGTCTCGCTATTTTTCTCAATGGGAAAATACACACCGATGGGGAAACTGCTATTTTATATGCCGTTTATGTCATATTCGCGCGTTCCCGCTCGTTTTCTTATAATAGTTGTTTTTACTCTGGCAATATGCAGCGCATTCGGTATCAATGCTCTGATAAAATATTTAACAGAAAAAAAAGCAGGGAAAGATCCTTTTATAATCAGTTTGACAATCATTAGTTTTTTAACATCCGCTCTCTACCTTCTATCAATCATTGGAAAGGGAAGTTTTATTCTGAGCATTTTCTATCCTCTTTGTGATAATCCCTTAAAAACGATCGCTATATTCAGAGCTTCATTAATAAAAGCCTTAATCGTTTTAGCTGTTATTTGGATAATATATGTCTTATTCAAAATGAAAGTGATTAAACCTGATTCTATTGCCATAAGTCTTGCGGTAGTGCTTTTTGCTGAGCTGATGGTTTACAACCTGCCACTAATAAAACTTACGACGATTCCCGAAATGGAAGACGGCTTTGATGGTTTTAAAATCCTGAAAGCGGATAACCAATCTGAAAAATTCAGGGTATGGGGAGTGCAGTACATTTATCAACGAGGTCTTAATATATACGATATAGACCGCTTTGATGGGTATGAAGATCTCATCGAAAAAAACTTATTCATTCTTGATAATGGAATCAGGAAGAAACTTGCATTGACTTATCCTGAGTTTATGAGATTTCATTTATATGCCCTGGAACTTGCAAATACTAAATATTTAATCTTTAACAGAAAGATTGGCAAGGATGTTAAAGATGGCGTCAGAAAAGGAATAATAATAATCAAAGGAACTAAGTATCTTCTTTTTCAGACAAATGACTGTAATCCGAGAACGTTTTTTGCAGACACATTGCAGCGTGGCAACGATATTGAGGATTTTTATTCATTTGTCATGCGGAAAGATTACAAGAGGGCGGTTTACACGGAAAGTGAATCCACTCAAGGATCAAACCGGATAGAGAAAATCGACAGAGTCGAATATTCTCCGAACAGAGTGACGCTTTCTTTCAAATGCAGAGTTGAAGGAATAGCAGTTTTGAACGATGTATTGTTCCCAGGCTGGAAAGCATATCTGGACAAAAAAAGAACTGACATACTCAGAGTAAACTATGCTTTCAGGGGTGTAAAAGTCGGACCTGGGGAACATCTTTTGGAATTTGTATATGAACCCGAGTTATTGAACATCGGGAAGATTATTTCGTTAATAACAGTGACAGGCATTCTTTTATCATTGTTAGCATTCAGGTTAGGGCTGTTTGGAAAAAGAGACTAAAAGATACATTTTCAAATTCTGATTGACAAAATTCGGTTTGGAGTTATATTAAAAAACAGGAGAAGTTAATAATGAATAATATCTTTAAATATCTCCTTGTTTTAGTAACAATTGTCATATTTATTCCCAACTCTATACTTTCGAATGACAGGAATCTGACAGGTAGAGTTTTTGATGAGAATGGAAAACCTGTTCTCGGTGTTCTGATTTCTCTGCTGCAAATCTCTCCCGAAAGAGGCGAAAAACTCGTCACGGTAACCGATTTAAACGGAAATTATAAATTTAAAAATATGTCGGTCGGCAAATATAAAATTGCCGCAACAAGTCTCGATGGCTCAAGTTTCGAAGAAAAAACAATCAGGGTTGACGGCGCTCTTACAATTAAGAGTGATTTTATTTTAAACCTGCAGGCATCGAAATCGGTTAATAAAAAGACAGTTGATCTTGATTGGCAGCTTAGAAGCGAAAAAAGAGATGTTCTTCGCAAGGATTCCTCTGCCCAGCCGGTTCAGACCGCTGCGTTGGAAGACACTAGGATGAATGGAAAAAGTGGGATAAAGGGCGAGATCAATGTCATTCATGAATCGTATCTTAAATCCCAAACATCGCCAAGCGACCGGACGCGTGTAAGCCTGAACGGATCCGACGGAGTCAACTCGCAATGGTCAATCGGAGCAAGCCTTCAAAATACCGCTAATCTCCAGCCCACTTTATCGGCAATCGGAAAGTACCGCCAGAAAGTATTGTCCGACTTGAATTGGGAGTTGGGCGGTGATTATCAACAATACTCAGGTTTGTCAAATTCATCACAGTCGATCAACGACCCGTCGGATTTTTGGAGAGGCAGTCTTTATACGAGAAACAGCTGGCAGATATGGGAACCGCTGCAGTTGAACTGCACATTAAAATACGATCACTACAATTACGTAAAGTCCGGAGATTATCTTAGTCCTCAGGTGGAAATTGTTTATGAGCCTTCACAATGGGCAAAGATGAAGGGTTCCTTCGAGATCGCAACAATCAATCCGGAATCGGTATATTCAGATTTTAATGAAATTCCATCATATATCAAAGGCGAGGAAAAACCCGAACGTGCGAAAAAATATGAAATAAGCCTGGAAGGGGGATTCGGCGGCGGTTATGTAATGACTTTCAGCGCGTTTTACTCCGATTTCGAGAATAAACAGATCGCTTATATGAAACCGTCTGGACAAGATAATGGAAGATATTTATATAACGCCGGAGATTCCATCGTTAAAGGGCTGTCATTCGATTTAAAGAAAGACGTTGGTTCTTGGTTGACCGGAAGCTTGAGCTATAGCTATAGCAAAGCTGTTATATTGGATACAAAACGTCTGTCGCTGCTTTTTGATAATCTTGACCAGATTCAGTCTTTACTTGGAGAGGAAATCGCGCATGAACTGACAACGAAGCTTAATGCAGAAATTGACTCGACAAAGACCAGCGTGTCCGCGATATATAAAGTGATCATCGGCTCTCTCGGAGATGTTCAAGCCGCTGACGGAATGGTTGATGTTCAACGTTTGGATGTGAAGATAATTCAAAAACTTCCATTTCTCGCTTTTACCGGTACGGATTGGGAAATTCATTTGAATGTGAGAAATCTTCTCGATAATTACGGTCTTGACTACTTCCTATCAACCGAGGACCTATCTGGAGCAAGGCGAAAGATCAGCGGCGGGGTTTCAATCCATTTCTGATTCAAGATTGACTGGCATCTGATATGAAACTTCCTGTATTTTTCAAATTCCCTCAAATACTGTCAATTTTCATTCCGGTTGCAGTCGTTTTCAAATTAATTCAATTAAATGATACTCTCGTTTTTATCTCAAGCGCTCTCGCCATAGTTCCCCTCGCAGATCTGCTGGGCAAAGCGACGGAGATGCTTGCTGCGAGGACAAGCCCAACTCTGGGAGGATTCCTGAACGCTTCTTTCGGTAATCTTGCTGAACTTATAATCGGCTTTTTTGCCATAAGCAAAGGCTATACGGAAGTTGTGAAAGCTTCCATAACCGGTTCGATAATCGGCAATTTATTGTTGGTCTTCGGTCTTTCGACGTTAGTCGGGGGACTTAAACATAAAAACCTTAAATTCAATCCCATCACCGCCGAATCTGGTTCCGCTATGCTTTTTCTCGCCGTTGCATCGCTGCTCGTTCCATCTTTTTTTATCAGGGTGGGTGGAGTAGCGCATCAAAAATCCGTAAACAGCATCAGCCTGTTTATCGCCGGAATATTGATTCTGACATATCTTCTGGGGATGATATTTACTTTCAAGACTCATAAGTATCTCTTTCACAATTCCAATCTCATTGAAAAGAGTGTCGAGGCCTGGCCGCTTAAGAAATCCATTATGTTACTCGTGTTGGCGGGGATTATTATCGGTTTTATGAGCGAGCTGCTGGTATCGAGTATCGAAGTGACGATAAAAACCCTCCATCTTTCTGAAACGTTCATCGGAATAATTGTCGTTGCCGTCGTTGGAAATGCCGCTGAGCATATCACCGCGGTATTTTTTGCCTATAAGAATAAAATGGATCTCGCGTTACATATATCCCTCGGCTCAAGCGTTCAGATAGCACTTTTCGTGGCCCCTTTGCTTGTTTTCACTTCTTATCTTCTCGGGCATCCGATGCCGCTGATTTTCACAATGATGGAGATAATAGCCATTGCCCTTTCTACAGGAATCATCGCCATCCTTTCATTGGACGGAAAATCCAACTGGTTTGAAGGCTGTCAATTGCTGGCGCTTTATATCATCCTCGCAGTCGTTTTTTATTTTTATTAGAAAGGGGGAGAGCTTGAGACTATTTATTGCAGTCCCGATTCCTGCGGATATCAGTCGAAATCTGGAGGATATTATCTCAAATCTTAAAAGAACCGGGGCGGATATCAAATGGGTGAAACCCGAATCCATTCATATCACTTTAAAATTTTTGGGCGAGACGGATGAAAAGAGACTTCTTGAAATTACATCGGCCATTGAAAGTCTCGGGATTAAAAAGAGCGGATTGGAAGTGGAGGTGAAGGGAATAGGCTTCTTTCCTGATAAAAAAAGACCTCGCGTTGTATGGGCCGGCTTGCAAGAAAACACCCCCTTTTTGGCCGAATCCGCATTAAAAATTGATTCTGCCATAGGCACGCTTGGTTTTGAAAGAGAAAACCGCCGCTTCTCCCCGCATTTGACAATAGGCAGATTCAGAAGCAACCGAGGCTTGACAATGCTTATTGACGAGACAGAAAAAATGAAAACATCTTCCTTCGGTAGTTTTCCGATCAGGGAATTCAACCTGTATTCAAGCACATTGAAGCCCTCAGGCGCTGAATACAAAGTGTTGCGTTCATTTAAACTCTGAAATAGTATTTGATACTTAATAGTATTAGTCATTATGAGGTGAATTAGAATGGCAAAAAAATCACGCGTTGCAGTTCTTTACACAAAACCTGGAACAGTGCTTGATGATTACGATCGTCTATTAAAACTTGCGGAAGTCGAGAAGCACCTCGATAAAAATAAAACCACGATATTGAAAGATAACATTTCCTGGCATTATCCTTTCCCAAGTGCCAATACAACGCCCTGGCAGCTCGAGGGAACAATCCTCGGATTGAAACACAGAGGATTCGCGGATATCACCTGCGTCCAGAATAAAACCGTCGTAACCAGCGCATTCAAAGGTGAAGACAGAAATTTATATGTCCCCATATTCAAGCAATATAATATTCCTGTTTTATATAATTTCAGAAGTGAAGATATGAAATGGATTCATTTCGAGCCGAAGTCTAAAATGCTCGTTCTCGATAAGATATTTCCTCATGGAATTATGATTCCGGACTATTTCAACGGTAAAAATATAGTTCATCTTCCCACTGTAAAATGCCATATCTACACAACTACGACCGGCGCGATGAAGAATGCCTTCGGCGGTTTACTGAGCACCCACAGGCATTATACCCATACGTGGATTCATGAAACTCTTGTGGACCTTCTCAAGATTCAGAAAGAAATTCATCCCGGTCTTTTTGCGGTAATGGACGGGACAACCTCGGGCAACGGACCCGGACCGCGCACCATGAAACCGGAAATCAAGAATGTCATTTTGGCATCCGCCGACCAGGTTGCAATAGACGCAGTAGCTGCGAAAATGATGGGGTTCAACCCGATGGAAATCGCCTACATCCGTCTTGCGGATGAAGCTGGGCTTGGCAGCGGCAAGCCGGAAAACATCGAGGTCGTCGGAGATGATATTTCCAATGTAAACTGGAAATTCGAGGTGGGTTGGAATGTCCATCGAACCTTCGCATGGCTTGCCTGGTACGGGCCGACCCGTTTCCTCCAGAAATTAGTCTTGAGAACCCCTCTTGTTATCTTCCCGATTATGATTTCAGAAGTTAACCATGACTACATTCATTGGCCGTTCCGGGAGAGGTTCATATATGAAAAATGGCGCAAAGAGACCGAATGGGGCAAGATGTTTGCAGAATATGAATCCAAGGGTTATCTTGCCAAGAACAAATGACCCAGATCGAGATATATACTGATGGCGCTTGTTCAGGAAATCCGGGCCCGGGAGGCGCCGGCGCTGTTATCATTTCCGCGGATTCGAGGATCGAGATTTCCGAAGGTTATTCGCTTACAACAAATAACCGGATGGAACTCATGGCCGTAATCCTCAGTCTCCAAAAGGTTCAAGACAACGATCGAATCATCATATATTCCGATTCAAAATACATTGTGGATACTGTCAATAAAGGGTGGCTAACTCGGTGGATTGAAAATGGCTGGAGGCTCGCGAATAAAAAACCCGCTAAAAATGCAGACCTTTGGCGGCAGATCGCCCAACTTATTGATGAAAGGGATCTGGAATTCAGGTGGGTGGAAGGACATGCGGGAAACCGGGAAAACGAAAGAAGCAACTTCCTCGCTCAGAATGCCGTAAATAATCCAAATAATCGTGACGAAGAATTCGAGCTGACATTCAATCCTTTGGGAATTTAAGGTCACCAATTCAAAAAGGCGATTCCCATTTGCACAAATCCGTAGAATGGCATCATTGGTTTGATTTATTTTATTCTATGTTTTAAACTGCAACTCATAACAGGGGAGAGCAGATGGAAAAAGGAAAAAACGATTCAAACTCATTCAAACCTTTCATTCCCGCGAGCAAGATAATACCCGAATTCACGCTTCGGGCAGTGCTTGTTGGGGCGATCTTCGGACTTGTCTTTAGCGCAGTGACAGTTTATCTCGGTCTTAGGGTTGGTCTGACTGTGAGCGTAGCCATCCCTATCGTCGTCATGGCGATGGCTTTGTTCAAATTCATGGAAAAAGCCTTCAAACGGAAAAAAGTTACAATCCTCGAACTTAACACAGTTCAAACGACTGGAGCGGCGGGAGAATCCATAGCGGCCGGAATTATTTTCACTATGCCGGCGATGATTTTTCTCGGGTTTTCTCTTAAATTTATGAGCATGTTCGTTGTCGCGCTCGCGGGCGGATTGCTCGGCACTCTTTTCCTTATAGTCTTAAGAAGCTACCTCATCGAAAAAGAACATGGGAAGCTGCCTTACCCTGAGGGTATTGCTTGCGCGGACATTTTAATCGCCGGCGAAAAGGGCGGAAAACTCGCCTCGAAGGTATTCACCGGCACGATCTTCGGATTTCTATACAAGCTTGCCAATGGTATGTTTCTTTTCTGGAAGGAAAAGCCTTTCACGCATTTTAAATTCTATCCTGGCTCTTTTTTAAATATGGAGGTTTCCCCCGAACTGTTGGGAGTGGGTTATCTTATCGGAATCAGGACCGCCGCTATTATGATCGCAGGAGGTTTCCTTGCTTGGATGATCCTGATACCACTTGTAACTTTTTTCGGATCAAATCTCGATTTGAAACTTTCTCTTTACCCGTATATTCACACTGTGGGAGATCTTTACAACAAACTTCCTGTTGAAAGCGCAACAGATATCATTTATAAAAATTTCATCAAGTATATAGGCGCAGGCGCGGTCGTTGCAGGCGGTTTTATAAACCTCGGAAGGGCGATGCCGACGATTATCAAGTCGTTCAAGGCCGGTCTGGGCTTAGTTAAAGCAAAAACCGGCCAAGCTTCGGGAGCAGTCTTGCGCACATCCAAAGACCTGCCGTTTTCGTTGGTAGGGATCGGAACCGCTGTAATGATCGTAGTACTGTGGCTCCTGTTGAATTTTTATATTAATCCAGGATATCCATTCGCGAATGTCATCTCCTCATTACTAATTATCATATTCGGATTTTTCTTCGCGACCGTATCAGCGCGACTCGTCGGCGAAATCGGCGTCTCATCAAATCCCACATCTGGAATGACCATCGCCACGTTAATGGGCACCTGTCTGATCTTCCTTGCCGTCGGTTGGACCGGCGGTATGTGGTCGGCAGTAGCTCTAAGCATCGGCGCGGTCGTAGCCCTCACCGCATCAAACGCGGGAAACGTCGCCCAGAGTCTAAAAACCGGGCATCTTCTCGGATGCACCCCATATAAACAGGAATACGGATATATCATCGGAGCAGTCTCGTCTATTCTTGTGGTAGGAGCGACCGTATTGATCGTGAATTCAGGATATACGTCTTACCAAACTGTTGATGCTTCTGCGGTGAAGATGCGCGTTACCGAAGAAATGACGATCGAATCCGAAAAGGTAATGGATGGAACGATATATCTCGTAGTGAATCCGAACGATCTAAATATGGCCCTGAACACCCGCTATCTTGCCAACAAGGAAACCGGTGTTATCGAAAAACAAATGGAATACGGCATAGGTTCGAAAGACCTTCCAGCTCCCCAGGCCACATTAATGGCGACGGTTATCAAGGGATTACTTGAGCAGAAGCTTCCCTGGGTTTTGCTGTTCTTCGGCATATGTATAACGATTATGGTCGAATTGTGCGGAGTCAAAGGATTGCCGTTCGCAGTGGGACTCTATCTTCCAATTTCCACCACAGTTCCTATCTTCGCAGGAGGACTGGTACGCTGGATAATTGACAAGAAGTTCAGGAAACCCGTGAAAGGCGAGGACCCGGAAGCCTCTCCAGGTATGCTTTTCAGCTCCGGCCTGATTGCGGGAGGCGCCATTGCCGGGTTGATCATTGCAATACTCGCAGGCTTGAACCTTGACGAACAACTCAATAAGATCGGCCCCAATATATTAGGGGCTGTTGCCGATAATAACTTATTCGGATTATTGATTTTCGCCGCTATGGTGGCTTTTTTGTTCATCGTGGCGAGCAAGAAGATTAAAAAATAAAAAGTAATTAAGGTCAGTTGGTACCTCGATTACTGCCGGCATGATAATTCAACGAGTAAATACTTAATCGGAGAATAGAGGTCTACCCCTCGTTTGGATATCTGTTTCGAACTGCACCAGCGCGAACGACATATACTTTTTTGCGTTAAAGATGAAGCCTTGCGAATCGGTTTTTAAAAAATCGGCATTCTCAGGCTTAACATAAAATGGAAACCTCCGAGCGAGATGTCTCCGAGATCGCCTTCAGATTTTGCATCCGTATACGTGATGTTCAACGCTGCTTTAATATCTGATATAAAAATCGTTTCAACGCCGATCCCCACAAACCATCCTATGCTTGTATCGTCAAAATCTCTGATTGGATTCACTTCGCTCACCCAGCAGACATCGAGACCAAGACCGACGATGGGATCCAAACCTGCCGGATTAAAATGATAATACCCCCCGAATCTCAGGTGAGTCAGGCTTAGCTCGATAGTCTCTTCTGTCAAAGTGGTTTTGCCCTGGTCGCTATAGAAATTTATACCGGAGATCAATTCCCAGTTTTGAGCTATTTTATAACCTATATTGCCCCCAAAAACGAAAGCCCCGGTGCCGTACAGATCTTTCAAATCTTGATCGCTCGGAGCGAAATACCCGCCCTCAATGCCGATGCTTAAGGGTTTGTTATCATCTTGCGGAAAGATATTCGCAGAAAAAAATACAATCATTAATATTGGCATTATCGCTCTGTTTAAAAAGCTTTTAGTCATTTTATATACCCCTATGTTAAAATCGCAAGCTAAGTATACCATAAGTTATTTCAAAAAAATCGAATGGTTTTAAACTTTATTTCGTTAACGATCCAGCATTCGCTGCTGTCTTCAGGCTTCTTTCGGTTGGCATAATATTTCCTTAAAAAAGGATAATATTGCATCAGCTCTGCGTTCCCAACTATACGCATGGCTGTCTTTCCAGGCATTTTCACTTAATTTGAAACGTAACTTGCTGTCTCTCAACAAATTGTTTATCGCTTCCGCTAATGTTACGGGATCATCGGGCTTGCACAGCAGGGCATTATGTCCATCCTTCAGAACCTCTGCCAGTGACGGCAGATTGGAAGCAACAATCGCTTTCCCTGCGGCAAGATATTCGAACATCTTCATCGGCGAAGTATAATATGCTGCTATCTGACTGAAGGGCAGGGGAATGACGCAGATTTTTGCCCTCCTGATGTACTCCCCTACTTCCTTGTGAGGAACAGTTCCGATGAATTTCACTTTCTTTTCGATTTTTAAGAGAGACGCCAATCTTTTAAGATTTTCGAGGTCGTTCTCATATTCAAGTCCCCCGACGATATTTAATATCTCGCCTCCGTTTACCGAACACATGGATTTTAACAGAATATCAACACCCTTCCACGGATATAGCTGCCCTATATAAAATATTCCATCAAGTTTTTCATCACGATCGGGCTTCATCAGGGGGTCTGCGGCATCTCGGACGACTTTTATCTGACAGCGAGGATTGAAGTCATCCTGTATCTGCCGCTTAAGGTGCCCGGTTATTGTTATAACCCCATCAATCTTCCCATATACCTTTGCTTCGATTTTCATCTTGCGTTTTAGTTCTTCGCGCGTGCTGGATTTTTGTGAATTATAGAGGGTATGTATCTCAGCAAAATGCCTGTGGCTGACGGTGTGAGCCTCGAAGATAGTCTTGGCTTTGAAAATTCTGCCGAGGAATGAATAGAGATATGCAAATCTCAGGTCTCTCGTGTAATAAATCAGTTTTTTGTGTGTCAGGCTTAACTTGATAATCCTGAAAAACGATTTTAATAAAAAAACCAGCTTCATAAGCGCCAGGTTCTTATTGGCAGCTCTAAGCCTGTTAAGATGGAGGGTGGAAATAGGCTTCAAGCCGTAATAATCCAGACATTCCAGTTCGGAACGTTTATCCATCTTACGGACAAGCAGCTGAACCTCGACTCCTTTTTTTGCAATCGAGTGGCATGTATTGATCGTTTGAATAGCGTTTGCCCTCTCCATTGGAAAACGTATATCGGTAATGTAGATCAAGCGTATGTTCACAGATCACACAGCCTTCCGCGTTTTTAATAAAAATATTTTATAGGTATTCACAACAAAGTTCCTCGTCAAAGGAAACCTTTTCAGGAATGATATTATAAAGCCTGGAAAAATTTTGTCGAATCCGCTGGGGTGATAGAGTTTTTCGCTGGAAATGGACAACTGCGTCTTTCCGACAAGTCTTCTTATTTTTCCAATCCTCATTTTGTTTAATTCCTCCAGTCGTGGGCGTTCGCCTCTCTCCATTCCGCAAAACAATGCGCTGCCTTTCCTGCCGTCGCGGAAAAATCCCGGCCATCTTTTCCCAATAAAAAGATAGATTCTGTAAAGCGCAGTTCGAGGGATAAAGAGCTGAAAGGGGATAGGAAATGCCGGTTTCGGTAGATGTGTTCCCTCGAAAGAATAATACGGGGGAGTTTCCAGAAAAAGTATGCCTCCGGGTTTTAATATTCTGCATGCTTCATGAAGGTAATTCAACGGATCATTCACATGTTCTATGACTGAATGGCTGATAATCAAATCAAAGACGTCGTTCTTGAAGGGCAGGGCGCAGCCGTCGGATTGAATGAACTTCGCTCTGTCGATTTTCAACTCGTTGGAGAGTTTGACAGCTGCATCTTTAAATTTGGGAGAAATATCTATGCCGACAGCGAGAGCGGATTCTTCGCCAAGCGATACTGTGATGCCGCCGCTTCCGCATCCGTCATCGAGGATCATCGCTTTAGCGTAGTCAATTCCCTCAATATCAAACTCCTTGATGATTTTTGTCGAACGATAATACTCATAAACGGCATAATGATAATCCGATAAAAATCTATCTTTTCCGGCTTTCGTCAGCAGTTCTTTATCTATTTTTTTCATTCCGCAGACCCTCAACAGCTCTCTTGTATAAATCCAAATACTGTTTATAGATGTAATCAGTTCTGAATAACTTTTCAACGACATCGCTCGTTGCATGTGTGACTCGTCTTTTGTTTGATAGAAACCCTATTACGGCTTCTGCTATTTTTTCCGGGTTACGCAATTCAATCAACCTAATATCTTCAGGGAACAGTTCGATCAATTCCTTCCCGCCCGGTGTTTCGGTCATTACCACGGGCGTTCCGCAGGCAAGGGCCTCGATAACTACCGTCGGTAGGGCTTCAAGCACCGACGAAAGAACATACAAATCGGCAGCGGCGTAATATTTCCAGATCATTTCATTATTGACCATTCCAAGCAATTCAACTTTGCCATTCAGACCGAGGCTGTTCTTCAGCTTTTCCAGATCGTCATATAATTCACCTGTCCCGCAAATATACAATTTCGTATTCGGGTGTTTTTGTAAAACCTCAGGCATTGCCCTTATAAGAAATTCATGGCCACCAAGCGGATGAAGTCGTTTTACGTTCACAAGCATATTCTCGGTTTCTATGCCAAGTTCTTTTCTAAGATCTTGTCTTTCCAAGTCATTTAATATCCCGAATTCTTTCCCCGCCGGAGGATAAATTGTGACAGGATTCTTTGGGATAATTCCAATCTTAAATGAATAATCCATAAGCATCTTGCTGTAATAAGTCACGAATGCTGAAATACTATTCATATACTTAAAGAGATCGGGCAGGGGCAATTTCCTTTTCTTATAATGCCATATCTCAGTCCCATAGTGCGTGAGAATCACAGGTATCTTAGATCTTCTGGCGGCGACCGCAGCGGCTTGATGAAGAAGACCGTTGCTGTGAATATGTATGATATCAACGCCAATCAGCGCTGATTTAACCTGTTTATAGATCGAGAGAAAAGCGAAAAAAGAATCAATTTTGATTATGGCTGTTATTCTTTTTCTTCTATGAGGAACACGAATAACAAAGGCTGGGTAATCCAGTTCCTTATTCATAGCGCCGTTTAGCACCTTTTCCGGAATAATAAAGGAAACCTCGTGGCCGTCTTCCTTGAGTCTCGATGCCAGCAATTGCGGCAGTATGGCATTCGCCGATTGATAAGGTGGGATATGCGACGTTACCATACATATTCTCATCTTATTAATCTCCCGTCTACTCTATAAAAATCATAAATGATTTTATATTTGCCATCCATTTCAATAATGAAAGACTGATGAAAGAGGAAAATACAATAAAAATCAGATATCTGTATATTTTACCCTTCTCCCAAAAATGGGAACAAGCGGCTCCTGTGGCGCAGGCGAAAAGCGGCAATATAAAAAGCTCTTCTTTTCCCAATCGCAAGATAAAAGATAAAAGTTGGGGCGCCGACAATATATAGATTATTAACCACGATAGAAACCATGCCGACAAGAATTTCTTCCGATAGGTTTCCATCGGTTTTTTAATCAATAACCATATTCCCGGAAATACAAGAAGCATACCCGGAATCGAAAGATAGAAATTCATTCTGCTCACGAGGTATTCGAGGAAATCTTTTTCAATGTTCTGATTCCACACTATTCTGTCGCTATGCGCAGTCAGGAAAGGTATCAACTCAGTAAATATCGGTTCCATAAAATAGATGTAATAAATACAGAATGCAAGTATGACTGCAAGAGTGACTAAGATGAACAACGATTTGAATTCGGGTTCAGGTTTAAATCGCCTCTCTTCATTTTTATCGCGTCTCTTAATCTTCGGATTTAACAGGAGAATGAAAAAGATGGAAATAAAAATCATGAAATTAACGACCGCTGAAGGATAAGAAAGCAGGGCCAGAGAAACGGCAAGCAATCCACCCCATCGAATCCGCCAGTCTTCCAACTTATTTATATTAAATAATAGAAAGATGATAGCTATAAACGTTATTAGTCCGCTGAACAACGCGGAATACATACACAGGAAAAGCCGATGGAACATAACGGGGCTGAATGCCGCAAAAATGCCTCCGAACACCGCAGCCCTTCTATCTTTCATTAATTTCAGGATAAATGAATATATCAGGATGACGAAAACAGAATTAAAGAGCGCAGAGGTAAATCTGAGCCAGATATAATAATCATAGTTCAGCTTCGTCAATGGATAGATCGTGAGATGATAGAGCGGAGAATAAGGAAAAGCTGTAGCGAATCCGTATAAAATTTTTAAATGATGATGGCCGTACCAATAAGTAAAACCTATTATTCCATTAGAGTCCAGCATAGACATGTAATGATGATAACTCCTTAGGTCGGGATAAAAGTATTGGTAATAAAATGTGCCCAGAATCCTCACGGTTTGCGCTATGAAGAATATTATGACCGCCGGAGTGAAATTAATTTTGTTCAATAATGATAACTTCGATTTGGCGGAACGAGGCCGTAACTTGTTCAGCGTTTTGAATATTACTGCAGTTATGATTGAAGGAATAAACGCCCATCTGTTCAGATGATATAAAAGAAGCGAGGCTTCAATCCTGTAAAAGGTGTTCGCACAGATAAACAACAGGATGATAAGAGAAGATAGCCCAATTTTCCATCTGAAATCCAAAGGCAATAAAAATGTAAATAATAGTATAAGACTACAGAAAAAAAGAAATTCCGCTGTTTGTTCTCCCGCTGGAATGATCGCACCCGCATTTTTTGTATTTATAATGACCCTAATCCAATCCACTCTCATCCCGCGGTTGTGCGTGGTCTCGTCTGAAAAGATTCTGAATTTAAGATTAAAATGTCCTCCGTCGAGGTATTCCATAGGAACTCTGAATCTTATTATTTCATATTTATCACCCTGGATATTTTTCATAAAAACACGATTGCCGTTCACCAGCGCGTACAGGTATCCCTGGCGCGAAAGCGCTCGCTTTGCCCGCATTTCGAATATAGCGTCGCAGCCGTATGTTTTTATGGGAATTCGAAGCTCCGATCTGTCAACCATCCAATTATAATAAGTTGTTTCATGTTCCTCCTGCTGAAGACCTTCGATGAAACCGACTGCGTACCGGTTTGGAACTGGAGACAGGTTTAGAGTAAAAACATTTTGAAATCGGAATGAAAAATAAAAAAGCGTATATGCAGTTATAAAGAAAAGAACGATGATGCCGGCTTCATTCAGAGCCTTTTTCTTCATATTAAAAAACATCAGAAGATTCTATCAAATTGGTTTGAGAGAGGCAATTGACGGATTACTCTCTTGAATGATTTTTATAATTTTATTTGATATGAAAATAGATTAAGATTGAATCACACAAACGTTAAAAGAGGTATATATGCTGAAAAATAAAAACCTTATCTCCAAAATTTCGATTTTAGTAATCTTTTCCGCATCATTATGTCTGAACGCAGCGGAAAAACCTAAGGCGGAGCTTAAAATTGACAGTTGGCTGGTGCTGGGTCCTATCAAGATATTTCAACCGATTTTGAACGAATCGGCTCCCAAAAAGTTCGATGTAAAAGATATTCTTTCATCGGATCAATTCGACATTTACGATAGTTATCCTTCTGATGGAACGGAAATGACATTTCCTATTCCTCCCGATATGAAAGCGATCTGGAAAAAGCATAACGAATCAAGTATCGAATTAAAACGTCTTTCCACGGACGGTTATAATGCCGCATATTTGCTTACTTATTTAAACGTAAACGAGTTTCTAAAAACGAGCATCGAAATAAAATCATCATCTCCTTTCGGTATCTATCTTGATGGAAAGAGCATCAAAGAAGAAACTTCTATCAAAGACAGAGGAGAAGAAATATTGAAGACCGATCTCACGCTTGAACCGGGTTTTCATAAATTGTTCATAAAGCTTATTGCGACACCTGTAAAAGACAAAAAATCCAAATGGGTTTTTTTCGCTGGTATTACTTCCACGGACAAGTCCTCTCTGAAAAACATCACAATTTCCTCTTCCCCAGAACATAATTTCACAATCTACGAGATATTGAATCTTCCCGTCATTTCAAATGCATCAATCTCCTTCGACGGCAGATATGTTCTGGTTTCCATGTCCAGAACCGAAAGTCAGGAAGGAAATGTCGAGAGATGGATCGAGATAAGGAATGCTGATACCGGTTCATTGGTGAAAAGTTTCCGCGGAATAGGCTCTGCCACACGCCCCGTGTGGTCGCCGGAGTCGAACAGGTTTGCCTTCGTAACCTCTCAAAAGGAGAATTCTTCGTTATGGGTTATGGATATTGATTCCGGGATTTCAAAACTGGTGCTTGAAAAACAAAAAAGATTCCAAAATTATGCGTGGTCTCCCGATGGGAAAAATTTAGTCTATTCTCTCTCCACTGAAGCTGAGCAGGATAAAGCTGGACTTAAAAGAGTGGAAAGCCTGAGGGACAGGCGCGCCGATTTCAGGAGCAAATCCAATCTGTATATCGTGGGTATTGAGGATAGCGTATCCTTTCCGATTTCGATAAGCGATCAGAACAGCGACTTTGTGGATTTCAATCCGAACGGCCGTAATGTTCTTATCTCCAAAGAGGTTGAGGATTACACCGAAAGGCCTTATTTCAAAACCGAAATGTACAACCTCAATCTTACGGATATGCGCTGCGAACTCCTCTTTAATAGCACTTTTATAAATAGCGCATACTGGTCGCCGGACGGGAAGAAGATACTTGTCCTTGGCGGGCCTTCCATTTTCAACAGTCTGGGGATGGCTATTTCAACGGACAAGATACCCAACGACTATGATACCCAAGCCTATCTTTTTGATCCGATAACAAAAGAAGCTGAAGCTATTTCAATAGACTTCAATCCGTCCATCGAGCGCGCTATCTGGTCTATGGCCGACGGGAACATCTATTTCCTCGTGACAGAAGGACAGAGAAGCCCCGTCTATAAGTATTCCTTGAGCGACGCAAAATATTCCAAGATTGACGTTCCTGTCCAGGTCGTGAAGGGATTCGATATAGCTTCGAAGGCTGATGTCGGCGTTTGCTATGGGACGACGACCGATTATCCGGCAAGATTATATACATTCGATACAAAGTCCGGAAAATCGAAAATGATATATGATCCTGTAAAAGACTATATGGCAAGAATCAAGACGGGTAGGGTGGAGGAATGGGATTTCGTCAATAAAGACGGAATCACAATCACCGGCAGGCTGCATTTTCCGCCGGATTTCGATCCTTCAAAAAAATATCCCTGCATCGTCCATTACTACGGAGGCACATCGCCAATAGAGATGGATTACGGCGGCAGATACCCGAATAACTGGTGGACGGCGCTTGGATATATCATCTATGTCGTTCAGCCGAGGGGATCAGTCGGCTTCGGGCAGGAATTCTCCGCCTACCATGTCAACGACTGGGGAAAATATGCCTTGTCAGATATAATCGAGGGAACTGAAAAATTGCTTGCTTCTCATACGTTCATAGACCCGAAAAAAGTCGGCTGCATCGGCGCTTCATACGGAGGATTCACGACCGAACTGTTGGTTGCGAGGACGGACATCTTCGCCGCGGCGGTTTCGCACGCAGGCATCACCTCGTTAGCAACGTATTGGGGCGGAGGATATTGGGGCTATGAATACAGCGGAGTCGCGACAGCGGGAAAATTCCCCTGGAATGCCTCCGATATTTACATAGATCGCAGCCCGCTATACAACGCGGATAAAATCAAGACCCCGCTGCTTCTGCTCCATGGCTCTGCCGATACGAACGTTCCGACCCTTGAAAGCGACTACCTTTATACGGCGTTGAAATTGCTGGGAAGAGAGGTCGAATACATCCGCGTTCTTGACGAAGATCATTGGGTTCTCGATTACAAGAAAAGAATAGCCTGGTATAAAACGATTATGGCCTGGTTCGAAATGAGATTGAAAGGCAAACCGGATTTTTGGGAAAACCTATATCCTCTGAAGAGAATGGCGGTTTCCGAATAACAAACTGAAAATATAAGCTTATGCGGCAGGCGGAAAGAAAACAGTTCTCAAGCCTGCCGTTTTTGTTTTAACCAATCCACTGTAATCTTCAGTCCGTCATCGAGGGAAGTTGGGGCATATCCGAGTTCCGCAACAGCCTTGGCGCTCCCATAATTCCAGTCAGCGCAGAAATGCCTGATCCAGGGTCGTGTAATGAAAGGATATATGCCAAAGAGCTTTGCCGCAAGTTCAGCGCAGAAGCCGATGGCCATCGCGACAGGTTTGGGCACAACGATGGGTATAGCCCGTTTTCCGCTCGCCATCCGCAGTTTCCTGAAAAATCCGCGCAGGCTGATTGTCTCTCCGCCTAAGATATATTTTTCTCCGCTCTTTCCCTTGTCGGCTGCCAGCAATAATCCTTTTACGATATCATCCACAAAGACATAATTTGCGATATTGTTACCAAATCCGAGGAGCAGATATTCGTGAAAATTCAGATAATTCTTTATCATCAACGTCAATGAATTAGCTTCGGTTATGATGCCCGGGCCGTAAACCCTCGATGGGTTTACGATTACTATGCTTAATTCTTTATGTATGGCTGCATAGCGGATAAGTTCATCCTCCGCCCGCGCTTTTGTTTTTTCGTATTCGGTGAATCTCACTATCTCGCCGGCTCGCGGGCTTTCGTTATGTTCGGTTTTATCGGTTGGACCGAATGTCACGATAGATGAGACATGAACCATTTTTTTCACCTTCGCCTCAGCTGCCGCTGTCGCCACGTTCATGCTCCCCTCGACATTTATTTTTTCATATACGCTGTTATCCCGGCTCCAGTTCTTCGCGTATCCGGCGAGGTGAAAAACGGCATCCGCGCCTTTCATCGCGTCCTTCATGGAAGCGACATCGAAAAGCGAGCCTCTTATAATTTTTACGGCCTTATTTCCCTCTATATCTTTCAGGTCAGATGTCGTGCGGGCAAGCAGCGTTATCTCCCCGCCGACGGATAGAATTTTTTCGATCAGCCGTCTCCCGATAAATCCTGTTCCGCCTGTTATGAAATATTTCATTCCGTTCCAGCCTTCTTTTTTTTGCGGTATTTATCGAGATACCAAAGGAGTGTAGCCTTAAAGGCCTCATCGAAAGGCTTCGGTTTCCAGCCCAGCTCCTTCTTCGCTTTCGATGAATCGAACCTCGGATGTGTCGTGAAAAGAAGTTCCGCCGACTGCCGGTTTAAAATCATATTCTGGCGTATGATCCTGCCGGCGATCTCCGAAAGAATAGCCGCGCCCTTGATCAAAGGCTTCGGGATTTTGATGCCGGGAGCCTTGATATTCGTATACTGCTCTGAATAAGCAAGGAGTTCTTTCAGAGTTATATTCGTGGAATTCAGGATATACGATTCGCCCGGCTTACCTTTTGCCATCGCCAGTATCATCCCTTTGGAGACATCGTCAACATGAACCATCCCCATATTGGCATTCAGATTTCCGGCAATGACCTTTAAATGTTTCTGGACATAATTCTTGAAAAGCGGACCGAAGTTGGGGTCATCCGGGCCGAAGATATTCGAGGGGATTACTGCGGTGACATCGAGTCCGCGGTTATACGCATTTTTGAATGAATAATATGAGACAAGTTTTGTTTCGCCGTAGGTGGACATTATTCTTCCCGCGGCAACATCGGCTTCTCTCAGCATCTCTTCGATATCCGAGCCGAAAATTGAGATGCTGCTGACGTATACGACCTTGGATATTTTTTTTTCGATAGCGGCGTTGAACAGATTCTGACATCCTGCGACATTGTCTCTTCGGATTTCTTTCTTCTTGAAAGATCCGATCCGCACGTTTGCCGCAAGATGAAAGACGCAATCGATTCCGTCCAGCGCATCCAGTAATCGCGGGTAGTCGCTCAGCGAGGCTGTGCGCAATTCAATGTCGGTTATGACGCCTTCGAGCCTGCGAAGGTTACTGGTTTTCCGGGTCAATCCCACGACCTTATTGCCGGAACGGACAAGGTTCTTTACAAGGTTGGAACCCAGGAAACCGCTCGCGCCGGTCACGAGGTATTTCATTTCTTTTTGCTTTTCAATAAAGATTCGATTATCTGCCTGCTGTTGTATTTCGGCTGCCAACCCAGGATCTTGCGTGCCCTGGATGTATCCGTTACGACAGGATACAGAGATGCGCTTATCCATGACGGGTCGAATTTCACCAACCGCAGCTTCCAAAGAATGGTGGCAAAAACCCTCGCTATCCATACCGGCAGGTATATTGTTTTCGCTCCGGCGATCTTCGAATGCTCCTTTGCCGTCATATCCCAGTCCGAGCCGATATTGAAAGCCCCTGATACATCCTTGACGACCGCGAGATGAAACGCTTCGGCGGCATCATCCTCGTGCAGAAGCTGTACAGGCGGCTGAAAGTGCGGAAAAGCCACGAAGACAGGCGCGGTATATAGAGTAACCGTTTCGTTCGAAGCCTTCGGACCCGTCGTCGTGCAGAAACGGAGCCTCACTATCGAAATTTTCGGATGCTTTTTCTCGAAAGCGTCGAGATATTCTTCAAGCCTGTGTTTCTGGTCCGCGTAGAAAAAAGTTCCTTTTCCCCTCAATGGGCTTTCCTCGGTAAGCGGAACGGGATTATCGGGATGCGCGCCGTACGCGGCTATGCTGCTGGTGAAGATCAATTTTTTTACGCCGGCTTCGGCCACAGCGTTTATGATATTCTGCGATCCCAAAACATTGATCATTTCCAGCTTTGCCTTGTCATGCATTCCGTTGATATTGAAAACCATATGGATGACGCAGTCGGCGTTCTTGAAAAGGCCGACGATTTTCTCGTAATCAAGAATGCTCGCCGTTATATGTTCGAATTTCTTCAAGCCCCTGATTGCTTCACTCTTCGGCGGCGTGATGTCAACGCCGGTTAATTTCTCGATCCGCCCATCCTGTGCCAGTAAAGGAATCAGAACCGAGGCGAGATAGCCGGAACTGCCCGTAATTACAACCTTCAATTCATCACCTTCAATTATTTTGAATTATAAAAAAACGAGTATATCATTTAGCACATTGAAAACAATGAGGAAAACCTGATGTCTTTGATGTCGGAGAAATTTTGAGTTTTCGAGTATGAATGCTTCGATTAGCTCTGATTTAACATAGCCTGTAATGAATGTTTACTTGTTTACTTTGGCAACTGGTGCTTGTTGTCCTGAACATCTTAAAATGCTTTGTGGGATAACCAGGATGTGTAAAAAAGGACTCTCGTATAAAATATTTGAGCACATAAGATATAAATCGGATGTAGTTTTTGACAAATTAAATCATTTTCTTGAAACACTTGATAATATATTTTCCCTCTGGTATTATGTACATATAAAGGAGAAATGTAAATGAGATACATATTGTCCCTTTTGCTTTCAATATCTTTTTTATCAAACTCAGTTTCTGCAGATGAAAAGATACTCTATGAAGGATTTAATGCAAAAATAGTCTCCGTTGTCGACGATATGACAGATGAGAAATCCGGCGTAATATTTTTAGATTTCGGACCAATATACATGGCAATATATGGGCATAACGATTTTACAATTTGGGCCCATAAAAATGACCTGAACTTCGCCTTTGACGTTACACATCTTATTCGCGTTGGGGAAAACAAGCCTTTTTCATTGATCTCTTTAAGTAAAAGAAATGGTTTAAAACCTTCTAATGCGGTAGAAGCTGAATCAGTTATCATATCTTTAGCTAAAGGCGAAGAAATAAAGCTGAGATACTATAACTGGCCCCAACATGACACGGTTGATACGAAATTACAAAATCCTAATTTTGGATTCATTTATAATAAAGCTGTCAAATTATTTGGATGGAAAGACTTTGGAGTATCCTCAGAACTAGCACCTGCACAGCTTGTTATTTACGTTTCGAAGACACCTGGTTTAGAAGGTAAAGCTAGCGTTACCGTCAGAGATAATTTTGATTTAGGGATAGAGAAGAATTTTGATAAATATGGCGGAGGCACCACCATTAAGGTTGGCGTAATCGAAGGATTTGGTTTTCAAAAAGGCAAATGGATATGTGGAAGAGTAGAACCTTCCGGAGATAAACATTTAATTATTCGTGATTCAACTGGAAACATTGTTTTTAAAGAAGTTGTTCCATCAACATATGATGATGATATATATGCTAAAGCACCATGGCCAATAGGCAAAACCGCTGCCAAGAAGGCGTGGGAATCTGCCCCGCTAGGCAGTATTGAAATCGAAGGAAGCATTTATAGCAAAACAGTCCTTTTATACGGGTTTAGAGAATTGTGGAAATGGGGTGTAGAGAACGCGGGTTTCCCATCACTTGAATAATTTTAACAACACCTCACAATCTTATCAACCAGGACTGGCTATTCCGCTGTGAACCATTGCTATCCGTTTATGTGTAGCGTTATTTGATAAATCTCACTCCATATTTATGTCGTGGTATCGATGAATTATAAATTTAGACTGCATCATAAGTAGGATAATTTTATAGACTCCAATTTATATTTAAATCATGTGAATCATATTGGATTAGTCTTTAACAGATTAAGGAAAACACAATGATCATCAGAACAAAAAAAGAGAGAGATGAGGAAACCTTTAAAAATAATTCATTTTTCCTTTCATCTCTTAAGGATAAAATATTTTCTTTTAATTTCATCGTTTGAATTTTTGCACAGATTTTTGCGAGGACACAAAAAAATCTTAATATAGTTTCTATGTATTCGGATCATCATGATCACTGTCATAAAATTCCCATATACCATTATTAATTCGTCCAAGTGCGCCATAAGATCCTTCAAATTTAAATCGAAGTACTTCTTTTAATCTAGGTTTTTTAAATAGCTTCGGTCCTATACTTGCATAGAGAATAAATTTATAATGACCTTTCGAAAGTGTCTTAACATTATCTCTTGATATCAAACCAATTGGGACCTTAACATTATAACGCGACGGTACTATTATCGGCGATATAGACTCATATAGATCATTGCTACCTGGTGGAAAATGATCCCATTGAAAAACTGCGTCCAATACATATTTATCTATATCAGCTGTTTCGATAGAAACAATTTCTGCATGCAATCTATTTATGGTTTTGGATAGAACGCCACTATTAACTACAACAACAGGAAAGCAGATTATAAGTTGTTCTACACTGTATTTTTGAATTCCTATTTTTGATGGAACGGAGAAATATAACCTTCCTCGTCTAAAATAAGCCATATATCCAACAGTTATTGAAATGATAAGGGATAATATTGATATTACTATTGAGACATCTACCATTCCCATAAAGATAGTATAAATCTTAGCAGAAACAAAAACAAGATCAGAAGGGGGCGGGTCTTTGTAGGCTTTTGCTTGAGTTGGTTCGATTGGAAGTCTAATGCTCCGCATTTCAACTAACAGAGGGACATTATCTTCTACTTATATTAATAAGTTTTAATATCACTCTATAATAATTATAAATTTAAAACCCAAGATATGGGAAATTTCTTTTGGTCTCTTCATATCAAGGTCTTAATTGATAACGAATTCAAAGATTCATAAATTGAGATATCTTGACAAATTTATCTTTCAGCTTTAGCTTCAGTTTAATTAGTGAATTTTATATCACGGTAGAAATTTAAAGGGGAAAAATATTAATGAAAAATTTAAGTTTTGGAATTCTGTTAACCATCATTGCTTTGCATATCTGTTCATATGGAAACTCCCAAACAAATGAAGAGGGTTACCAATCCTTTCAATTTAATTTCTTTCCTCCAGGCGTACGCGCCATGGCTATGGGAGGGGCGTTCATAGGTTTGGCGGATGATGCTTCTTCCGCCTATTATAACCCGGCCGGATTAATGATTCTTAATAAAGCTGAAATTAATCTTTCTTCCACAATTGCCAGGAACAAAACCATTGTTGCGAGAGAACCTGATGTTTTTAGTACCGGGAATTTAACATCAGTTGAATCGGATTGGGGCGGCGGACCTCTCTATGCCAGTTTTGTGGTTCCATTTGAAAACGCATGTTTAGGCATTTATTATTCAAATATAGCTTTAAGCGGGAATGAGCTAATTCTATATTATGCACGGCCGGTTCCGGGAACTTCTTATGTTGCACCTCCTGTGGAAGACCACTTCGATTTTGACAATACCACTCTATCAATAGCCATCTCATCGAAGCTAAGTGATTTTATTTATATTGGTGCTACAATAAATTATGTAATGTCATCTATTGAAAGTCATATAATTTATCATAACATCAATCCAAATGATTATACTGATATAACTCAAGAAACTCTATTTGAATTGAGTTCCGATTCCACTCAAAATGGTAAAATAGGTTTCATACTCGGAGCATTGCTAATGCCGATTAAAAATTTATCTATCGGCTTTGTTTATAATTACACTCCAAATCTCGATTATACTCAGTCAAAATGGGTTCCGAATCGAATCACAGGGATTAATATGAATGATGACATACATTTGTCACTTAATGTTCCGGATAGGCTCGGTATTGGAGTTGCGTTCAGGCCTAACGGTGAACTTGTCATCGTGGCGGATGTTGTCTATACGATGTATGAACAATTGACCGAAAAAATGATCTCGTCATTTGACGGATCAAACGGAATAAAGAGAGGTGATGATATTTCCGGGCTATTCAAAGCACCAAATGTTGCCGAGATTCATTTCGGATTAGAATATGCTTTATTAACCGGTGAAACACCATTATTTGTCCGTGCCGGAATGTTTATAAATCCCTCCCATAGAATACGATTTACGGGTGAATCAACTACCGGGATAGAGCCCTACCTCTGGAATTTATCGGATTATTCGAATGATATTATAGATCCTGAGATTGCATTCTCCGGCGGCGCAGGAATTTACATAGGAAAAAGTTTCCAGATTGATATTGCATATTATGCTTCTTATGTTCATAAGAGCTTTATGCTTTCAGTTGGCTACGAGCTTTAATTATTGTGGCCTATTAGATTTCTCCCATTGTGCATTATTGAATGTGAAATATTCCATTTCATTACTCATTGATGTCTAAAAACACATTTAAAGTGATTGTCACTCATGCGTCCCTTCGAAATGTCCCCGAATATGACGACTTTTTAATTTGGGTAACAACCCGCCAAGAACTGACCCATCATCCAAATCTTCTTGTAATGAAAATGCTCTTATGATATTTATAAATGAGAGAGTAGGGTGGACGAGGTTTTATGCATGTAAATTGTCCTTTTTGTTCAACGCTATATGATATTGATCCCTCGGAACTCGGCCATACGGGCAGAGATTATCAGTGCATAACCTGCAATAATGTTTTTCATGTCCCTCCGCAATCGCCGCCTCCACAATCGGGAGCCCCCGGCTTCCTGCCAAATCCTCCTGATGCACAGCAGTCATCTCACGAGAACTGGAGCGAACAATCTGCGACAATGGACTTGGGTTCCTCTGCCGCGGAAATTAGATATGATTCACAGAATCCGCAGTCCGCGCCTCCTTTCAGCCAGGGTTTGCCTCCGCAATTCGAAGAAAAGATAACTTATGGTGATCAGGCAAATAAAGGCCATCAGATGTATGACCAATCCGCCCGGAACATCGGACTCCAGACCCCTGATATCACGACATTTCCTATGAAAGACCCTGAACCGCCGAAGATTGATTTCACTCTCCCAAAAACATCTCCGGCTCCGACGGAATTGCCTACCGGATTTGTCGGAGATGCGCCGCCGCCGTTCCCGTCTCAAGCCGCAAACTTTTCCCCGCCCACAAGCCACCTTGAATTTCCTTCCGGAACAATTCCTCCTCCCCCGACATCCACTCCGGCGGATTTCAACGCGTATGACAGCGGCATATACAGTTCTTTCGGCCAGCCTCAAAGAAAAAACAGCGTCTATACCGGCAACCTCGGAAACCAGCCCGACCAGTCCATAAGGATCGTGAGGGAACCATCGAAGTGGGATGATATTAACAAGACCAACTTATGGAATGTCAAAATCGGCGAAAAAGTGGAAAGGGGGATGCAGCTTATTCAATTGAAAAGCTGGATCCGCGCCGGAACCCTGAGGGAAACAGACGAGGTTCAGGAGCCTGGCGGCAGCTGGATTCAGGCAGTGGAATCCATCGAATTGGACCGTTTCTTCAGGCTTAAAGCCAAAATTGATTCCGAGAAAATTGCAGCGGCTTCATCAAGAAATCCAGAAGAAATTTTTTGTTTGAATCATATCAGCGACCGCGCCGAATGGACATGCGTCGGGTGCGACAGGCCCTGGTGCGATGACTGCGTCGAGAGAAGAGTATACGGCGGCGCGAAAGTGACCATGTGCCCTAAATGCGGAGACAGGTGCCTCCCGATTGTACGGAAGAGCGATATACCTAAATTCTGGCATCAGATACCGGATCTTTTCCAATATCCTCTGCGCAAGCATGGACCGATAATGATCATACTTGGAATGCTGTTGATCTACCTCGCTCAAATAGTTGCGCTTATGACGCTCGGATTCGGCCTCTTCATGGCAATCGCGTTGTTTGGCCTCGTTTTCGCGTATATGCTGAGGATCGTTTATAAATCCAGCCGTGCGGAAGACAAGGGATTTATGCCGGACTTCCCGGATGTTACGGATAATTTCTCCCGCGAAATGCTGTTGCCGTTTTTCCAGGTTTTTCTTGCTTTTATATTATATTTCATCGTGCCGATCCTCGTGTCATACTATTTCATAGTCAAATATGGCACATTTTTTGTGACGATTGTAAACAACCGCCCGGTCTTCCATTCAGTCAGGGCAACTATTGTTTCTATGCTTTTCTCCATAATCGGTTTTTATCTTTTCCCGATGGTGATGTCTATCATCGCTGTGCACAGAACTGTGCTTCCGGCGTTCAATCCGATTATAATAATCAGGCTCATCAAGCGGGTTCCGGGGCCATATACTTTAATGCTGATCTTCGATGTGGTTATCATCGTTGGGTTTTCGTTCGCAGTATATCTCGTCCGTTTGCTTCTTTTCAAAATCGGATTCTCTACTTTTATCATAGAAATTTTTAACGGTTTCGCGTCATTCTATTTGTTTGCTGTGCTCGCCAGACTGCTCGGTCTTTTTATCCGCCAGGCGGAAGATGACCTCGATTGGTCAAGCCGATAAAGCAGCAAATGTTGCCCGGCTTCCAGGCCATTACTAACGCTTGCCAGAATATTCTCATTTGTAGAATTGATTATTGAAATATATATAATGCTATCTTCTAAGAATGATGATAATAAAACTTTTTCAGGAAGCCAAAGAAAAATGAAAAAAGTCCTGTATCTTTTTGCACTTATTATGTTTTATTCATTGAATATTTTTTCCATCACGCAAACCGGAACGCTTTTAGTGAAGGTATTTACGGAAGATCACCTGCCGCTGTCTGGTGCCTCTCTTGATTTCAAGTCTTATGGTAACAATGACCTTGTCATAGCGGCTGTAAGTAATAGTGAGGGCAGGGCAATATACAGAAGATTGCATCCTGGAAAATATCACATGACAATTAAATCACATGGCTTTAAGACCGCCGAGATTGAAAATATTGTCGTTTCGATTGCCAAAACAACCACTGTTGAAGTCATTCTTTACCTTGAGAATGCGGTTGAAAGAATGGAGGTTAGAGGAACTAATCCTCTTCTCGAAACATCATCGAGCGCTCTGGAATACAGATTCGATTTCGAGACCTATATAGATAAAACATCATTCAGACGTCATTATACAGCCCTTGCCAGTCTTGCGGGCGGAACTCTACGAGGCAACAATCCGTCGGTTTACGGCGGAGGGCAGACCGAAAACCTTTATCTTCTCGATGGATTGAATATCAACGATCCGCAGACAAGAGGGTGGGGGAATCAGTTTAATATTGACATCATCGAAGAAGCCTCTCTTCAAGCCGCCGGTATGAGCGCTGAATATGGAAATATGACCGGATCGGTTTTCAATATTGTCACAAAATCCGGTACGAATCTCATTACAGGACTGATGCGGTTCGAGATGACACGGGCGAACTGGAGTGATATTACACTTAACGATCCTACACGAAATGACGACGACATAAGAAATGGAGCGGATGAAGACAGGCTGGAGATGTCAGGCGGCGGTCCAATCGTGCCGGATTATATATGGTGGTATGCGGGTTATTCCAATACGGAAAAATTGTCCGGATATCAACGAAAATTAAACCCACTCGACCCCGGACAATTGACGCCTGCCGTCAAGAGCTATAAAGGACATCAACTTTCGCTGAAGGGAACATTTAATCCCGCCCCCGATATCAGGCTATCTATTCTATATCTCGAGGATCCAATGATGACCTCAAACGACGGTTCTTATTACGAATATGATAATAAATTACAGCCGAGCGCGGATGGGATGGCGACCGAAGGCGGCGAATCATATCTCGCGTCTTCCTCTTTCGCAATAACCGAAAGAAATTTCCTCGAACTCCGCTGGGCAAAGAACAACACAAATTACGATTTTTTGCCGCAGGAAGCCGACCCCGATGGACAATGGTCAGCTTCAACGACAGAAGGACCGGCATATTCCTCTGCAGATGGATGGCGCTGGGGTTCCATCCCAGACGAAATCAAATCCGACCGGAATCGTATTTTATACAGCGCTTCATTGAATTCATTAGCGGGAGAGATTTCAGCTGCGCATGACATTAAACTCGGAATCGAATATTCGGACGAATGGATAATTTCGAGGGATACTCTGTATCCCGGCGGCGAATTTATCGAGACGAGCGCAGTTCAGGACACAGGTTTCGAGAATGTGCCATATGAAAACAGGTATGCCATCACAAATCGTCTTCCTGAAGCGGAGAATAGCTTGATCTATCTGAGTCTCTATATACAGGACTCTGCTCCGATTACTGATTACCTGACGGTGAACGCCGGAATACGTTCCGATATATCCAGCGGGAAGAACAATATGAATCAGGGGATTATGAACGCTAATTTGTTTGAAACACTCGCGCCGCGCCTCGGCATCGTCTATTCGTTCGGGGAGCACTCGGCAGTGTTTTCGGCCGGCAGATACTATGATATGTTTCCATTCAAACTGGCTTCCGCCTTCAATATCTTCGATACACCCGAAACATGGAAAAACTATGTTCCGGCGGACGGGGTTGACGGAAGAAATGGCTGGGTGCTGGACAAAACCTGGACTGTTGGCGATGCCTCTGTGCCCAACACGATTGATGACAACCTGACACCTTCATATATGGATGAAATAGCACTCGGCTTGAGTTTGCAACTCACTGATTCCATTGGCATTACAGCGGATGGAATTTGGCGCGTGTATCGCGATCTCATAATCGCTCAGGATATGGATGGCAACCACATTTATAATTATGAAAATCTCAAGACTGATGCATATTGCTCCAAATGGAAAGAATACATCGGATTGACTATTGGCATCAGAAAACGAGCCACAGACGACAATCTTTTCCTTGCCGCTTTCGTAACTTTCAGCAACGTCGAAGGCCTCGCGAACCATCCCTTTGATATCGGCGATTATGGCTCAAATCCTCTGCAAAGATATGACAACGCTGAGGATTGGTGGGGTCCTGTTAGTACGATGAAAGGCTCTATCAGGTCCGATGCTGATCCAACATTTCAAATAAAGGTGCAGGCTGTCTATATTTTCCCGAACGGCTGGTATATCGGCGCTCTGGCAAATCTTGACAATAATTATCTTCCTTCTTCATACAATCGTGTAACAGTCGGTGGCGAGAAGTTAACGGTGTTCCCGAACGGCAGGGGAGACATGGAAAGGCTCGGGTTCTTCAGCGATATTGACATTCAAGTGGGTTTTGAACAGGAAATTGATCTTCCTGATATCGCCGGGTTGTCGGACGATTCGGGAGAAATTGGAATTTACGCGGCGATAGATAATCTGCTGAACGAACAATCTGCAAGCAGTGTCGAAACTTATTTTAAATCATCTGATTACGGCGACCCCATTAAATGGAGAAGCGCGAGGGAATATATTATCGGGTTAAAATTCGAATTTTAAGACTTGGGGATTCCCGGGATGTTTTAAGTTTTACCCGGTAAAATAGGAGATTATAAGTTGCCTATATAAAACGATATTAAAAGACGCCGTTATTAAAAACAAAAGTGCCTTGAGCTTCCCGACAGCGGCACATTAATAGAAATGTGAGTGAGCCATTGCATTAGATGCAATCTCATCCTTAGCTGTTTTACCGAGTACTTGAGATTTGTTTAATAAAGGATGACAGAACGAGTAATTTCGAAACCCAGACATGAAATTCTGAATGGAATCGCTCTACTGCTGTTTCAAACTCAAGGCACAAAATGCGGAATTTAATTCGTCTATAAACTATCTGTGGGGTCTTCCGCCGCCTCCTCCGCCAAAATTGTTGCGACCACCACGATTGAAACGTCCGCGACTATCACCGCCAGCGGGACGTGATTCTCTCGGGCGAGCTTCGTTTACTGTGAGAGTCCTTCCACCGAGCTCTTTACCGTTTGTGCCTTCGATGGCAGCGGCCATGTTCTCTTCGGGAATCTCTACAAAGGCGAATCCTTTGTCTCCGATTACTCTTATATTGGAGATCGGGCCATACTGTTCGAACATCGAACGAAGGTCCTCTTCGGCTGTGCGATAAGGCAGATTTCCAATATACAATGATTTAGTGGCCAAGGCTATTACTCCTTTCCTTGTGATTAGTTATTAAGTCCGCAGCCCAATTACTCGTAATGGCCGGTCAAACCTATAAATAGTCTTAAGGCCACTAACCCAAATGCTGATGCGGCTCTCAAACCAGTAACGTAATTAACCTTACTGTGCCGAATGCAATTTTAACGGATAAAAATTAAATGTCAATAATCTATTTTTTAAAGGTTTTTTTAGATAAATCTCAAACAAAGATTATCAGGGCAATGGGGCAGGGGGACGCTAATCACTTTACTATCAATTATTTGCAAAGCGGCTCATCAGAATTGCCAGGTCATCGCCGTCAATGATCATATTCCCATCAAGGTCCGCGGATTTATTCCCACCGAGATCATGCGGATTCATCGAGTATAAGCTGGAAAAGATGGCGAGATCGTTTCCATCCACCCGTCCGTTACCGTCAAAATCGCCTGAAACGAATGGATACACGATGTTCATCGCCGCAAAAAAGTCTATAAAACCGCTTTTCTTTTTATCTTCACGATCTTCCGTCGCATCTTCTTCTATACAGGATACCCGGAGCGATTCCAGTACCTGCACGGGGTTCCAATCAGGATGCGCTTCTATAAGAATGGCGGCAGAGGCTGCTGCGAGGGCAGCAATATAAGATGATCCTCTTCTCCAGCCGTAAAAATTATCTCCACCGGCTTCAGCTGTATAGAGATTGCTTAGAGATGATCTTATTGCAAGGGGTGCACTTTTCGAAGGTTTGAATAATGAATCAAGTAAGCCAGGGGTGGAAAGATCATCGGCACCAGAGTACGATGTGACAAGGAGCATATCCAAACCTGATTTTTTTAATTCCTGCATCACGGTTTCATTATAACTATCAGGCGCATCAGCCACAAAAAGCATTCCTCTGCCTGTGGCGATTTTTACCACCTTATATACGACCGATTCTTCAACGTCATCATTAAAAGAAATTGAATCATTGAAGAACTTTTCAAACATCAATCCCACCGAAGACAGTACTATATCCGTACCAAGCGAATCCGCCCATTCGACCGCCGAAACCCATAGATCCTCGGCTATATTGTTATTGGAAGATATTTCCTCCGTTCTCGCGAGGATGTAATCGGCGCCATAGGCCGGTCCAATCAGTTTTCCGGGAAGAAACCCAGACATTATTGATAAAACCGCTGTTCCGTGATCCGTCGAGCCGTATGCATCTTTCTCCTGCAGATTTGTATTTAAATCCCTCGATATAAAGTCGTATGTTGAAATTATCTTGCTGTATCGCAACGATTCATGATTGGTGTTAAATCCTGCGTCCAGGATACAGATTCTGACATTTTTACCGCTGAAACCAAGCTCGTCGGCAAGGGGAAAATTAATAGTTTGTAATTGCTCGAAGGAATTTCCATATAGTAAGGATTTCTTTGAATCGGAAGTGTGATTGTCCTTTAATTGTTGATTTGACGGAGTTAAATCGACTTCAGGTTTTTTTACATATGTATGGACAACATCGAGTTTTAGGATGAATTCAAGGTTTTCGAGTTCGTATATTTTCTTTGCCGGCACAACAGCGCTTATGGCGTTCAACCACCGGCTTGTCGTCACGGGATAAATTTTCATCTCTGTTAGAATATATAAATATTCATTTTTTATCGGAATTTCTTCGCTGTTGAAGCCTATGATGCCAGATTTTTTAAGCCTGTTAACCTGCTTTTTATTTCTGGTCAACGCTTGATTCTGGCGCAAATCCTTATCTTTAAAATAAACCCAAATTTTTATTGGTTTCAAATCATATGATGCCTGATGTATTGAATCGCACAAATCCTGGGATATTTTATCCTGGCTGGCCGAAGTCTCTCGATTAGTGGTTAACAGTATAAGAGTGCCAAGAAAAACGCTGATCAGAAGTATTTTATCTTTCATTATGAGATATGAGTTTAACTTCGAGAAAAGAAAAATCAATGTATAAATTCAGTGAATTGTTTTTTTTCATTGTTTTTGCCCTTGCAGCAACGTCCGATAAGATATATTATGTCTAATATGATAAATGAAAGCTGTTTCTTCATATCTTTTGTTTTTCCATATTATTTTTCCTTTGATTATGATTAAATTTTAAGCGCGATCAATTCAACCTTAAAGGCGGCATAGCATTATGGATTGGCTTTATTACTAACAGACATCCATATCCGTAGCCGAAATGAATACTCTTTTTTTACCGTTGCGAAATTCAAAAATCATAATTAAAAATCCTCAATTATCACTTGATGCCTCACTTTCGGAATATGCTTATGATAATCGTGTGTTACACCTTATATATAACATATTACTTTAGCATTATTATATATCTCTACATTATAAAAGGCTTGATTTCTTCGCGATAAAGACATGTCTGCACGCAGACAATTAGATTCAGGGTTTATTTTTCAGATCATCAATGATCTTCATTAAAGCCTGGATGATCTCTGATTTATCAACCTGCGTTTTTTTAAATGTCAGGTTGAGCCGGAATGATTTATTTTCCGGATTATACTTAAAAATGAAAGGTTTCGATCTTTTTTCGTATTCGCTTTCCTGCCTCTTTCTATTTCTAATGTCGGATCTCGACATACCTTTGGAGATAATCTCTTCCACGAAAGCCCGCATTTCGCCTATATCCTGAATGCGTGCAATCTCTATTAAGATTGATTTTGAAGTTATATTATTCTTCAAACATAGATCCCTGATTGACTCGGGGATTCTGCTCAACGTAATCGTCTCAGTAATATTTATTCTCGACTTTCCAATCTTTCTTGCAATCACCTCGTGCGTCAGGCTGAATCGAATGACAAGCATCGAGTACGCGTCGGCCTCTTCAAACGGCGTCAGATCTTTTCTTTGAAGGTTTTCAATCAACGCTATTTCCAGTGTATCGAGATCGTCAACATTCAGTATGATTGCCGGGATAGATGATAATCCCGCTATTTTTGCTGCCCTGAACCGACGCTCGCCGGAGATGATACTGTAATGTTCCCCTGCCCTTCGCAATAAAACCGGTTCCAGCACGCCCTTCTCAGTTATGGATACAGCGAGACCCTCTAGATCTCCAGCATCCTTTCTGGGTTGTTCTTCATTCAAGACGATATTATCCGTTTCCACAAGGCGATATTCCGCGCCGGTGGAGAAATCCTTAAATAATTCCTCGACATAATGTTTTTCGTGTCTCATTTTTGTATCCGATGGAAGACCTCGTTTATCGTGCACGATCAAGCACCTCCTCGGTAAAATGCATATATTCGGAAGCTCCGGTGGAATTCGGGGCATAATCAAAGATTGATTTCTTATATGCCGGCGCTTCTTCAAGCCGGACGTTTTTACTTATGAAAGTGTTGAACATCAAGTCTCCGAATGTATCTTTTATTTTTCTGACGACATCCTCGCTTAGAACTGTTCTTTTATCATACAAAGTTATAAGAACTCCAAGCACCTTTAGCATCGGGTTGGGTCTTCTCTTAATCTGTTCGATTGTCTCGATGAGATCATCTGTCCCTTCCATAGAGAAATAAGATGATTGAATCGGTATGATCAAGCTGTCCGCTGCCACAAACGCGTTCACGGTTATTAAACCCAGCGTGGGCGGTGTATCGATGAGTATAAAATCGAATTGTCCGGACAAGGAGTCCATTTTATCCTTTAACCGCATATGACCCTCGATCTGTCCAATCAGCTCTCGCTCTATCTTTGCCAGAGAAATCTTGGCGGGGCTTATAAACAGGTTTTCATGACCGGTTTTCATAATCACATCGCTAAAGGCCGCTCTGTTCATGAAAATATCAAAATTGGACATTTCGACATCGCCCGGGTTTATATAAGTCAATGTGCTATGACCCTGGGGATCCATATCCATCAGAAGCGTTTTCTTCCCTTTTTTAGCGAGTCCTGCCGCAAGATTAATCGCGGTCGTGGTTTTGCCCACCCCGCCTTTTTGATTTGCAATCGTTATTATCATTAGACCTATATATTAAATTTCCAAATTATGTCAAGTGGGATAAAATAATTTTTAGTTTCAGGGGTGAGAAAATTACATTTTATATTTATGCAGGTTTTCCGGCGAGAGCGATTCGAACCACTTTTTTAGTTCATTTTCCCTGCCGCCTTCGCCCTCTTCGGATTTACTGTGCTCATAGGCTTTCTGCAGAACGCTTTGAGCGACGAATATTGGGCTTTCCGTTCTCAATGCGAGAGCAATGGCATCGGAAGGGCGTGAATCAATTGCCAGTTCTTCGCCTGCTTTTTCGATTATTATATTTGCATAATATGTATTATTTTTAAGATTATTGATCTCAATTCTTTTAACCGGACAGCTTAGTGTTTGAAATATATTTCTTAGAAGATCGTGGGTCATCGGCCGCGGACTTTCGACATTTTCCATTTTCACTGCGATTGCATTAGCCTCGAAAATCCCCACCCAAATAGGAAGAACCTTCTCCTGCTGGTTGTCCTGATGGAGAACAACAATAGGCATCTTGGTAATAGGATCTATCAGCAACGTCTTGATCGTCATCTTCACAAATTCTTCAACCATTCAGGAACACCTCTATCTATTCAATAAATTCAATATAAGTTCGGCTATCTTAAAAGTCAAGTTGGACTACACTATTCTGCCAGCCAGAGAATTCTGCGAGGCGGCAGTGATCTCTATCTCTATGATTCTATTAAGGTTATCCGTAGAGCCTTCGAAATTGACAACTTTATTTGATATTGTTCTCCCTGATAAAACGTTTTTATCTTTCTTGCTGAATCCATCGGCCAGGACAGTCATCACCTTTCCTACGTCCCCCCTGTTTTTTTCAATCTGAATTTTTCTTTGCAGTTCCTGCAACTCCTGCAGCCTTGCTTTTTTGATCAGCGAAGGAACATCATCTTTTCTTCTTACGGCAGGCGTATTGGGCCTCGGAGAATAGATAAAAGAGAAAATTTGATCGTATCTGGCCGTTTTTAATGCTTCAAGGGTAGCGTTAAAATCCGTCTCGGTCTCTCCGGGAAAACCTACTATAAAATCAGAGGATAGAGATATATTGTTAATGTATAACTTTAACATATGAATCCTATCCATGTAATATTCAAGGGTATATTTCCTATTCATAGCCTCAAGTATTGCATTAGACCCAGACTGAATCGGAAGATGCAGTTGTGAGCAGATATTTTTGTATTCCGACATCACCTGTATGGTTTTATCATCAAGGAAAGCCGGATGAGAGGTCACAAAACGGATTCTTTTTATACCCCCCACCCTCGCCGCCTCTGCTAAAAGGTCTGCAAAATCGCATCGGTCAACTTTGTAGGAGTTCACATTCTGCCCGAGAAGTATAATTTCAAGGTAACCCTTATCGGCGATCGCCTTTATCTCATCAATTATCTGTATTTTATCCCTGTAGATCTCTCTCCCGCGGGTATATGGCACAATGCAATAGGAACAAAAATTGTTGCATCCTTCCATAATAGTCACATACGCCCTTACCGGGGAAGACCTGTTATAGATATCAACGGTGGAATTGAGTGTCTTTTCGCTGAATATATCGTTCTCCAAGTTTGTGTCAATTAACGTCTTCCCGTTTAGGGTTGCAATATCTTCCAAAATATTGTTGATGGACCGTGGACCGATGATTAAATCAACGAAGGGCGCGCGCTTGATGATTTCATTGGCCGATGCTTGAGCAGTGCAGCCGGCAACTATTATCAATTTATTGCTGTCTTTTTCTTTGGCTTTTTTATACCTGCCAAGCGCTGTATAGAATTTTTCCTCCGCTTTCAGCCGCACGCTGCATGTATTGAATATCACTACGTCGGCTTGAAGAGGGTTCTCAATAGAAACCAGACCCTTTTGTCTCAGCAAACCGGATATTTTTTCGGAATCATGGACATTCATCTGGCAACCGAATGTCACAAGGGAATAGGTCTTTCTCGAAAAGATATCAGACATTGATTTTACCTTTTAGACGCCGAGGAACAAACGCTCTGCGAGGATGGACGGTAAGCCGAAATCGATAATCTTTCTTGCTGTGGCTTCTATGTCATATTTTGCCCTGTGCTGAGACACTTTCATCTTCCCATCATTTTTTTCGCAAATTGTAAAAGATGCATCAGGCACCTTGTCCCGTGGCTGCCCTATGCTTCCGACATTAATGATATATTTATAATTACTTTCGATTTCCACCTCTTGAATATTCCGCCACTCGCACAGGCGGTTGTTGCTCCTATCGGCTTTAAGAACATTGTTCTTATGTGAATGGCCGATAAAAGAAACATCGTTCATTTCATCCATTTCAGTGAATGAATAATAAATCGGTATGAGTTCATCGTCGTAATAAAATTCCTCTTTTTTGTACAGCAAAGCATGCGTGAAAACGCACTTTCCCTTCTGGAGGATGTACGGCAGGCTTTTCAGCCATTGCATATTTTCGTCGGACAGCGTTTCAATGGTCCAATCCAGCGATCTGATGGCGACAGGATTGAACCATGAGGAATCCAGCATTCCGCAAGAGCCGGCGTCGTGATTGCCGATTACTATCTCGCTGGCTTTCTCGCGTATAAGATCGCAGCATTCGTTCGGCTGAGCTCCGTAACCGACGATATCACCGAGACATATGATAGCATCCACACCTATCTCTTCTATGGATTTAATTGCGCTTTTCAGGGCTTCAAGGTTCCCGTGTATATCTGAAATAACCGCGATCTTCAACTCTTTTCCGGCTTTCTTTTATAGATTATCTTATCAATTATGCCGTAGTTTTTCGCTTCGCCTGCGGAAAGAAAGTAATCTCTTTCGATATCCACTTTTATCTTGTCAAGCGCCTGTCCTGTGTGGTGAACGAGGATATCGTTTACTTTGTCTTTGAACTTGAGTGTCTCTCTCGCATGAATTTCAAGATCAGCCGCCACTCCGCTGGCCCCGCCCCAGGGTTGATGAATCATAATCCTTGAATTGGGCAATGCTATCCTCTTGGACGGAGTGCCTGCCGCGAGAAGCAACGCGGCCATGGAAGCTGCCTGCCCGATGCAAACCGTTGAAACATCACAACTTATATATTGCATAGTATCATAAACAGCCAATCCGGCTGTAATAACGCCTCCCGGGCTGTTTATGTAAAAGGAAATATCCTTTTCATTATTTTCTTGATCGAGAAAAAGCATCTGGGCAATGATGAGATCAGCATTCTGATCCTCTAGCTCGCCAGTCAAAAAAACAATCCTGTCTTTAAGCAATCGTGAAAAGATATCATAGCTTCTTTCACCGCGTGTAGATTGCTCCACTACTATCGGAACTAATGTCATTTAAATCCTCCGCAGATCTATCAGAAAGCATTATAACTTATGGTTCATATATTACAATATCAACATTTTTTCAACATATTATTAGTAATAAAGTCGAGATAGCTGTTCAATACTTTCGTTCTTGATGTTATAATCCTGCCAAGAAAAAAATGAAAATAATCAAGGAAGACATCGCCGAATTCATAAATAAAAAGCTCGAACGGCCTTGCACTGTAAGAACAATGATGAGGATGCTAAAAATTGATGAAAGATACAGAATCCAGTTTCAAAATGTTCTAATCAGTCTGGTTCATGAAGGGGCCTTGATTAAGATAAAAGGGAACCGCTATGCGCCGCCCTCAAAGATTGACCTCGTCATTGGGCGTTATCATATGCATCGGGATGGCAGCTATGGATTCGTCATCCCTGATGATGCAGGAAAAACTGATGTCTATGTCAAAACTGAAGATGCTCTCCGCGCACTCCCGGGAGACAGGGTTGTAGTCCGAATTGAAAGCTTCCGCCCCGATGCCGGTCCTCGGGGTCGTATTATCCGGATTATCGAGGAATTCCTGAGCTCGATCGTCGGCAAATTTGAGCGGAGAGATACATACTGTGTTGTTGTACCTTTTGACAGACGCCTAAACCAGGAGGTGTTCATTCCGGATGAGCTGGAGAACAGCGCAGAAGATGGGATGTATGTCAGAGCCGAGATAACATCCCGGTCGCGCACAAATTCAATGCTCGTTGGCAAGGTTGTGGAACTGATCGGGCAGATAGAAAATACCGGAGTAGATCGAATAATCGTTCAAAACCAGTTCGGTATCCGAACAGAATTCACCAAAGATGTTATCAGAGAAGCCAGCATAGTCTCAAGGAAATATAATAAACCAGGTCAAGACGGACGGGCTGATTTCAGGCAGCAAAAAGCGGTCACGATTGACGGCGAAGACGCAAGGGACTTTGATGATGCCGTTTTTCTGGAGCGGGCGGATGACGGTTGGAATCTGTATGTTCATATTGCCGATGTCAGTGAATTCGTTAAAGAGGGCGGAAAACTTGACAAGGAAGCCTATCTGCGTGGATGCTCGGTCTATTTCCCTGAAACAGCCGTACCAATGTTTCCGGAACAAATTTCCAATGTGGCATGCTCTCTGACACCAGGAGTCCCACACCTTGCTGTAACATGCAAATTATCTATTGATTCCACAGGCAGCATTCGGGAGGCGGAATTCTCGAAAAGTCTGATTCAAAGCAGAGCGCGGCTGACATACAATCAGGTTTATAAAGCTATCAGCGGTGTAACTATTGAAATAGATGAAGATATCCTCAAAATGCTTACTGAAATGCATGCGCTTTCGCTTAAACTGCGTAAAATCCGGTTGAAAAAGGGGTCTGTTGATTTTAATTTTCCGGAAATAACTGTTGGGATGAATGATCGAGGGGAGATTACCGGTATTATCAGACGGGAAACGAACGATGCGCACCGAATAATTGAGGAATTCATGATCCGAGCGAACGAAGCCGCTGCGTCATTCCTGCTCCATTATAACCGCCCTGCCCTATTCCGAATACATGAAAAACCCGACCCAATAAAAATTTCCGGCTTCCTGCAGATTTACCGCGGACTTGGATACGATTATCAACTCGCCAAAGAAACGGTGGAGCCATTGGACTTTGCCAGGATGTTAAAAAAAGTCAAGGATTCATTGTATAGCCAGATGCTCAGCAGGCTTATGCTCCGTTCCATGAAGATTGCAAGGTACAGCCCTAAAAACCTGGGCCATTTCGGACTGGCGAGCGATGCATATACTCACTTCACCTCTCCTATCAGAAGATACCCTGATCTGATGGTGCACAGAGAATTGAAAAAACTGCTTAGTGATGGAAAAACGAAAATAAAATTCAAGGATTTTAAAAACATACTTTATCAAGGGGTGGAAGACCGTGCGCTTGTCGCTGCGGCATCCCATTGTTCAATAAAAGAACGTTCCGCCGAAGAAGCGGAAAGAGAATTGATTCGCTGGCGGCAGGTGCGCTTCATGGGAAAAATGCTCGGCGATGTTTTCGATGCGGTTATTCAGGACGTTATCAGCTATGGGATATACGTCGAACTCTCCGAATACTATCTCGAAGGTCTGATTCATGTAAGCTCTATATATGACGATTATTACCATTATGATGAAAGGTCTAAAACCCTTTGGGGGGAAAAAACACATAAACGTTATTCCATAGGCCAGACCTTAAAAGTGATTATATCGAAAATTGATGTTGAAAAGAGAATGATAGACTTCGCTCCCTATGGTTTAGATATAAGAAGAAAACAAAAAGTTACAAAATATAGAAGAAGGAATTTAATATTATAAAATTCCATTGAAATCTCGTTTAGCTTGATTAAAAATAGGCCAAAAATACAATTCAGATTAAAAAGGAAGAGAGATTGAGTATCAGGAATCTTATTCATAATAAACGTAACATATCATTCATCATGTATTTTTTCATTATTTGCATTGTACTTGCATTCTATATTTACATGACTAAGAAGAAAATTGGCACCGATAATGATTGCTACGATTTCATTTCTCACTATCCCGATGCGATCAAATCCAACAATGAAAATGCAAGAATGTTGGAGGATAAGGCATATATCTTAAATTACAAATTAATGTCCAAGGCTGTGCTTAATGCTTTCTCGACAGATCCTCTTTTAATTAATAAAAACAGCATCCCTTTACATTTAAACGGTGTCCATTTTAAAAATGGCGGGTTTATGTTTAACTATTACTATAATAAATCCAATAAATTGCTTCATATCTTCGAAATTAGAAAAAAATTAGACAACTTTTATTATACAATTAATGTTTCACTCACGAAAACGCCTAAAATTGAAATTCTTAAAGTCAACGGAAGCAATAAAATCATCATCGATAGCACTACCTATCAACCTGACATAAAAGAGAAAAACAGTTTGTTTATTATCGCATACAAAGAATACATACTGATCTTTGACAAAAAAACAATTCTGTTCCAGATAAAAGACTCCGATATCAGCACCGATGGTATGTTTTCATACGATAATCAAATAAGTGGAACCATTAAGGATAAATACACTGTGAAGGCTGCCTCACTTGAAAAAATATCTAGGGATTTTTTTAAACTCTTTTATTTTAACGAAGATATTGAAAGTGTTCCAAATCATCATTTTAACTATCTCGAAAAAAACTGGAACCTGATGTATCTTGACGAATATGCAAACCTCCCCCAAGGAAAACAGCATTACGTTAATCGCTTAATGATTAAAGATAGGACAATACCCGCGATTTATATGGCGTGCAATTCTTCTATTATATATACTCTTAAAACACCCGATGATCATCCTGTTCTGGAATTTTATCTTTCTTTAAAACCAAAGCATATTACCGATCAGAAGAGGCTATTTTTTGAAATAACTATTTCTTCAAACGATCCAAATACTCATAAACAAACATTTAAAATTAACCTTAGTTCAATCACGAAAATAACTTCTGAGTTTTGCAAATTTAAATTTATTCCCAACAATGTCGATAAACATGATGTCAAAATATCTTTTTCCTTTTTTACTGACGACAAGAAATATCTACGCAATGAAAATAAGATAATTCTCGCTCTGGGATCACCGATATTATTCTCGACCGGAAAAAATAATAAAAAAAATGTAATCCTTATATCACTCGACACCCTTGGGGCAAGGCATATGGGATGTTATGGCTATTTTCGCAATACCACGCCGTCAATTGATTCTTTTGCGAAAAAATATACTTTTTTTAAGAATGCCTTCGCAAATTCATCTTGGACCTTACCTTCACATATAAGTATGCTGTCCTCCAGATATCCATATGAAACTGGATATTTTAAGATCGATAAACCGTTCAATAAAATACGGATCGCACAAAATGTAAAAATGCTCGCAGAAATACTAAAATTTCATGGTTACGCAACTTTTGCTGTAACAGGTGGCATAAATGTATCCGCAAGATTCGGATTCGACAAAGGATTCGATGTCTATATAGAAAAAAGGAATAAATGGACTGAAAAAGATATTGCTAAAGATATTGACTTAGCCATAGATATGATTCAGCAAAACATGAATCGAAAATTTTTCTTTTTTTTCCATACCTATCAAATTCATGCTCCTTATACAAAAGATACTTTCCTGGAGGAGAGTAACAGCAATGTTGATTATCGTTACAAAGCCATTGCCAAATATGACAGCGAAATACTGTATGCAGATCAACATATTGGCAGATTCCTGAAATGGCTTGAAAATAAAGGATTATTGGAAAATACTCTTTTAATAATTACAAGCGACCATGGGGAAAATTTCGATTATATGGAGCCTGGAGATGTCAGCGGCGCACATGGTATAACGATGTACGACGCTGAGCTAAAAGTTCCTCTCATCATGGGTGGACCAAATTGCCTTTGGGGAGGCAGAAATATTTCTAATATTGTAAATCTGATTGATGTGGTTCCTACAATTCTTGATTTTCTTAATTTACCGACTGATGAAAATTTTCGAGGAATAAGTCTTCTAAAGCCTTATAAAATAGAAGACCGAAAGGAAAAAGTAGTCTATTCCGAAGGTGTTCTCCACTGTCCTTTTGAAATAAGGTCAGTACGATCAGATCACTACAAATTAATACAAAATATCTTTAATGAAAAACAACCGCACGGCAAAACAGAATTTGAATTCTATGACATCAAAAACGATCCCCTTGAAAAGAAGGATATATATACGTCAGAACATAAACTTTCCATCATTTTTAAAAATACGATGGAAAAAATAAATCAGAATATAATCTCGAATATGAGAAAAACAATCAAAACGCCTGGAACGGCAATTCTTGAAGACGAAGATTTTCAAAAGCAATTACAAGCGCTGGGATATATTAACTGATATCTAATTTACGATTTTCCAGGATGATATACCAGCAGCAATCCTCTGCCGGATGTTTTGCTGGAGCTTTTCTTAAAAAGATCCGATATTTTTTTAATTCTGTTTTTGTATCTGATACCATAACTAAGCACCTGGCATTTGCTTTGCATCGCTTGCGGTAATTCCTTGAAATGTCTCAATGTCATATATGCAAAAAAAGGCTTTCCTTTTTCCTTTAATTGCTCCAGCTCCTCCATCTTTTCAATTCTTATTATCTTTTTATGACTATAAAAAACCATTGACGGTTCATAATACTTATAAGCAATTATTTCGCCGGATTCGACATTACCTTTCTCAGCAACGCCCCCAAGCGCCTTGAGCGGAAAATATTCCGCTATTTTCGGGAAAAAGAAAAAATTGGCTGATATCAATAAACCAATTGTTGTGATTAAAGTTGCAGTAAAAGTGACGGCGTGCATTTGTCCCATCTGGTCTCTAAACAATGTGATCTTAAAAAGATTCAACAATACTGCCGATGCGGATAGACCGAAAAAAAATAAAGCGATCAACATCCAATCCTGAAAGAAGCAATAACGGAGGATAAACATCAACGAAACAACTACCAGACCTAAATAAACATAATGAAACGCGACGAAGATGCGTGATGTTTTCTTTTTATGGGAGAGCGACAAACCAGATGCCGTAAACAATGACAGAGCCGGAAATAAACCGAGAATATAAGCGGGAAGCTTGGACCCCGAAATAGAAAAGAAAATAAAGTACACTGCGAACCAAGCGATATTCAATAAAGCCGAAAATGATAATGGATTCTTTTTCCCAAGGAGAGAGATTTTTTTTTCTTTCATCCAATTTAAATGCCTGTGGACGGATAATATTAAAAAAATCACCCATGGGAAAAAACCAAGCAGAAGGACCGGGATATAATACCAGATCCCTCCCGTATGCTTGTATATCGGAGTAATGAAGCGTAAAAAATTGTTCTCGATTAAAAATATTCTGAGAAATTTAAAGCCTTGTTGAATCAGGACAAGAATATACCAGGGTGAAGCGATCATGATGAAAATGATGACTCCCTTGATTACGTGCAGTTTTTTTATAAGACTGAAATCTCTTTGCGCAAGCATTATAGAAAAAACGACCGCTCCAGGCAGCAGCAAACCCACTGGACCTTTTGTAATCACCGCGAGGGCGGTTCCGATGTAAAAGAGGTACCATTTCCCATCGTTTTTTTCAGCTTTATAAACCGAGACGTAACCGTAAATCGCCAGCGTCATAAAAAACGCCAGGCACATATCCGTTACTGATTGACGAGAAAGGACGTAAATTTCAAAGGATGTCGCCCCGATCAACATAGCGATTAGTCCGGTTTTTTTATCGTACAATAAGCTCCCGATCTTATAGATCAGCCATAGAAGAGCGATCCCTGCCAGAAAGGAAGGAAATCGCGCTGACAATTCATTAAACCCGAATAATCGGCCGGATAAAACCTGGAGCCAGTAAAAAAAGACCGGTTTGTTCAGCCTTGGTTCATAATTGAAATAAGGAGTGATCAGGTCTCCACTTTCCACCATCTCACGTGCCGATTCAATATAATATGGCTCATCGGGGTCCCATAGAGGAAGATAACCGATGTTCACGGCGTAACATAAACTTAGCCCACCTAATACGATCAATAGAAGCCATATTGTTGTTTTTTCTTTCGCCATATTTATTATTATTTGATCACTTTGTAATATGGGACAGCTCTTTTCCTGAGCCAGAACAAACCGAAGATATCGAAGGTAACCCTGAAGGTTCGGGACCAAAGCTTGTATTTCGACTTTCCCGCTAAGCGAGGCCTGTGATTTACCTCTTTTTGAAATAGCTCAATTCCGTTTTGATGGAACAAGTATGGAATGAACCGATGCATCCCGTTAAAAAAAGGCAGCCTCAAAAAATCTTCTTTATAAAAGACTTTTAACGTGCAGCCGGGGTCCAATGCCCTCACTCCCCCTGCCAGATTGAGGAGTTTTCGAGCCACGATCGAGAAAAATTTTCGTATGAAACAGTCTTTTCGTTTTGCCCTGAACCCGCATACCGCCCTGCCCTCCTTTAGATGAAAAGCGAGGTCTGCGATATTGCACGGATCATTTTGGCCGTCCGCATCAAGCGTGGCAACAACCGGATACCTGGCGTTTCCCACACCGTGATGTATGGCGGCGGATTGACCCTGGTTTCGTTTAAATCTCAATATCGTGTATATCTTGTTCCGTGCCAGTTTTTCAAGAAAATTGACAGTATCATCTGTTGATCCGTCATCCACAAGAATTATTTCCAGTTTGCCGAATTTATCTTTGACAACCTTTTCCAGCTCTTGCAGGAAACCAGGCAAGACATCTTCTTCATTATAAACCGGAATCACAACGCTTATTTCTTTTAAAACATGCTTATTTTTCATCATTCCAAATCCATCCGCAAACTGTAAGATAAAGAGGCGCTTTTTGCAATGAGACTGCTCCACAAAATAAATCATCTCCTTCTCCATATGCGCCTCAACGGTTGACATTAAAAGAAGTATGGAAATAATAAAGAATGGATATTCAGGAATAAATGCAAAGGAGTAAAAAATGATGCGAAAAAACCTGGTTGCTGCGAGTGCCTTTATGATTATATTGTTATTCTTTGTTGCGAATATCAATGGCAGCGCCGCTTTGAATGCAAATAATAAAAAGATCGTTATTCTTTGCTTCGATGGCGTGGATGGCGAGATGACCGTAGATTATATGTCCAAGGGACTGCTCCCTAACTTGTCCAAGTTGTCACAGACCGGCGTATACACTCCACTTGATACGACAAATCCGCCGCAGACTCCTGTATCCTGGGCTGCATTCACGACCGGCTGGCATCCTGGAAAGACAACAATCTTCGATTTCCTGAAAAGAGACGAAGGCAGCTACCTCCCGAGTTTTTCGCAGATTACCATCATTTCGAAGCAATTCCTGTTCGGCAGAGGAAATCCGATAATCTTGTCTCTTGCTGCAGCTGTTCTCTCTTTTCTGATATTTTATTTGATTATAAGATTTCTCTTTAAGAGAAAAAAAACGGCGCTCATTACATCAATTATTATCTTCGTGATAGTTATATCGGTCGTCTATGTCCTCGTAAGATTATGGATTCCTGTAGAAAATACCTTTGTGCAAAATAATAGAAAAGGCACTCCTTTCTGGGATGTCCTAAACCTTAACGGTATCAGAACAAAAGTTTTTAATATACCGGTCACATTTCCAGCTTCCGGCGAAAAAAACGGTTACCTCCTTACCGGCCTGGGAACACCGGATATTACCGGGAGTATCGGTAAACCCTCGTTTTTCACAACATCCAAATCCTTAATGCCCAGCACCGGAGAGTTCACGGTTACTTTCACCAAACTTGACGAGACATCAGGCGGTGTCTATTACACATTTGTAACAGGTCCGGACCGCAGGAAGGTGACCTTCATGGGAGATAAGAACCAGGAAGAAAAAGTTGACCTGAAATCCTTGAGCTATATAGACCCGGAAGAGGAAAAAAAGAAAAGCCCCGAATACCTGTTTGATACCGGCAATGTATTGCTTCCCGAAGACAAAGAGCAAGCCGTCGCAATTCCCATGCGATTATCGGTAGACAAGCATTCGAGGACGGTGACTATCGAATTGCAGGATCAAAAACAGACTATCAAGGAAAGCCAATGGAGCGACTGGTTTGAAATGAGATTCAAGCTCAATCCCGTCGTTTCACTATGGGGGATCGCCCGTTTCTGCCTTGTAGAAGCTGCGCCTGATATGAAGCTTTATTTGTCGCCCATTCATCTGCACCCCGAATATACATTGATCCCCGTTACTTATCCGAAAGATTGGGGTCACGATCTCTTTAAAAAATATGGGTTATATAAAACTCTCGGATGGGCTGTTGATACATGGTCGTTGCAGGAACAGCTCATTGACGAAAAGAGTTTTCTTGAAGATGCATATTACACGAGAAGTCAAAACGAAATAATGATGCAGGATACGCTGGAAAAAGGCGATCAGCAGGTAGAGGTGCATTATTTCGAATACATTGACAGGATTCAGCATCTTTTCTGGCATCTGATTGACGAAAAACATCCTTATTATAATGCTGAAAAAGCAGAAAAATATAATAAAGCGATTCAGGAAGGTTATCAGGATATGGACCGCGTCGTCGGCGAGGCTATGAAGAGAATAAACAACGACACACTTCTAATAGTCGTAAGCGATCATGGATTTCTCTCATGGCGCAGGGCAGTCAACTATAATACATGGCTTGCCCAAAACGGCTATATCGTTCAAACCCAGTGGGATACCCGTCGGATGGAGCTTCAGGACCTGTTCGGTGAACGGACAGAAAATTTCTGGCCCAACGTTGATTGGTCCAAGACAAAGGCATACGCTCTCGGGATTGGTAATATCTACCTGAACGTTCTCGGCAGGGAACCGAACGGAATAGTGACAAATGAGGAATATGATAAAATCCGCGACGAGATAATCGAGAAGATGCCGAAGTTGGTGGACCCCGAGACCGGCATGAACCCAATCGTCAAGGTTTACAAGAGGGAGGAAATCTGGGACGAATTCGACACAAAGATCACTCCCGACCTGAGGGTTTGCACAAACGAATATTACAGGGTTTCATGGCAATCAACCCTTGGAAATATTCCCAAAGACCTCTTTTATGACGTCAAGAACAACTGGTCAGCCGATCATTGCTCTGCAGATCCCTCGATGGTTCAGGGTATCTTCTTCTGTAACAAAAAAATCACCAAGACAACCAATCCGAAACTCGTGGACATCTTCCCGACCGTTCTAAAGCATTTCGGGATTGATCCGACAAAATACCGGCCAAGCGGAGTCAACCTGTTTGAATAAAAAAGATTCGGAAGACTTGAATCATGATGCAAAGGCTGTCATCAGGACAGCCTTTTTTCTTACAATCTTGTTAATTCTCCCACGTTATGGTTTAAGCGAGGAAATAGTCACCGTTGACAGATTAAAACAGGAAAATGACCGTTTAAATTCGATAAAAGGCGAAATTGCCGATATCACACGGCAGGTGAAAGAATTCGAGACCAAAGAAAACAGCATTCTGGAGGATGTGGAGAAATACCAATTGATGCTCAGCCTGAGAACCGCAGAGCTGCGGGGGATCGAGCAAAACCTCACGACAACCGAGCTTGTAATTGTCAGGATCAACTCGGAAATGAGACATATTGAACGCGGCATCCAGCAAAGCATGACATACCTCAAAGGAAGATTGAGAACAATGTACAAACTTGGGGAATATAACTACTTCAAGATACTTCTATCCCTCAAAACGCCTGACCAGATGAAGAAGGGGATATGGTATTTATCCCGCCTGACAAAAGAGGACAAGAGACACATCACATTGATGGAGAAGGAATCCAGGAAGCTCAATTTGAAACTTCAAGAATCCAAAACTAAAAAAAAGGAAATATTGGAGCTCAAAGACCTCTCTGAAAAAAAACACGATCAGATATCGCTCCTGCTCTCTGACAAAGAGAAACTTCTCCAGGACATCAGGAGCACGAGAACCTTGCGCCTTGCGGCTATCAGCGAATTGAATGCTGCGTCCAACCAACTTGAAGAACTCATCCATAACATCGCCGAGGGCGCTTTGGACGCCACTACTGATATAAACCTTAACATTAAAAACTTCAAAGGACTTCTGAACCCGCCGGTCGAAGCAAAGATTCGGAAAAAATACGGCGAGGAAGTGCATCCGGTCTTCGAAATAAAAATACCGCATAACGGAATCACATACTCGGTCAAGTCAGGCACGGAAATACAGACGATATTCAATGGCAAGGTAATATACAACAAAAGATTTAAGGGCTACGGCAATCTGGTGATAATTGATCATGGCTCCGGCATTGTCTCTTTTTACGCTCATCTGTTGAAACCGTTGGTAAAATTGGGGGATCGAGTCTTAAGAGGACATAAGATCGGATTATCCGGAGAAAGTGGCTCCCTTGAGGGCGAGATATTGTTTTTCGAAATATTAGAGGATGGAAAACCGTCTGATCCTATGGTATGGTTAAAGAACAAGGAAAAGTGAAAGTATGTTATCGAAATTTTCCAAAAGGCTGATAATAATCGCAAGCCTGCTCGTCGTCACGGTTTTGCTTGGAATTGTGATCGGCCAAACCCGCGAAAAAAATGATGTCTTGAAAGGGATAGACCTTTTCGGGGAAACTCTTTATTACGTCAAAAATAGATATGTCGAGGCCGTGAATGACGACAAGATTTTCAACGGCGCTCTGCACGGACTTGCAGAAAATCTGGACCCGGAGTCTTTCTTTCTTGAACCTGCTGAATATGAGATTTATCTTAAATCCGGAAACAAATTTCCCCAGGATAATATTGGCATAGGCATAATCAAGGTCGCCAGATTTCTTCGTGTAATTTCAGTTGAAACGGGAAGCCCCGCCGCCAAGGCCGGTATAGAAACCGGAGATGTTTTAACCCATATCGAAGGCAGAGCCGGTTATGATCTTTCAATCTTTCAGGCCTATATGCTCCTTGCAGGCAAATCGGGGACAAAAATATCCATTGATATCAACAAGGGCGATACCGGACAGGAAAAGAAACTGGATATCATTCGCAATAATTTTCCATTGACTTCGCCTGTTCACGACACTTTCTCAGGCGGCATTCACTATATCTCTCTGAGACATTTCTATCCCGAAGATATCAACGAATTGAAAAAGATTATGAACATAATTAACGGACAACCGCTTATCATCGATCTTAGACAAAACTACTATGGTTCCAGCGAAGGCCTTGCCTCAGCCTTGGACATATTCATTGGAGAAGGCAACCTCTTCAAAGAAGAAAAATCCAAAAAAACTGTCAAAGATTATGAAAGCAAACCCGATAAAATATTGATTTCTCCTCCGCCGCGTATCATCGTGGACGAATCAACGTTCCATTTTGCCGAGATCTTCGGCGCTGTTCTGGCAGAAAAAAAATTAATAAAATTGTGCGGAAGACAGACAAGAGGCCTTATCGGAATTCAAACGGCTGTCCCCATTCAAAAAAAGGGGGCGATGTATCTTACAACAGAAATATTCCTGACGCCTGAAGGCAATAACATTTATTTAAAAGGCATCAAACCGGAAATCGAGATAACGGTCGAACCAGAATCCGTGGAAAAATCCATACCGGTGAAATCCGACAAAGGGATGATCGAGCGTAAAGACCCTATGCTCGCAAAAGTTCTGGAGCTGACAGCTCAAAAACCCAAATAAGATTTTAAGGTTGCCGACGATATCCTCTGCATTATGAATATTAAAACGCATCCTAAGATTATTCTGACTGCCTTATACTGTTTGATTATTCTAACTGCGGTATCACTCAAAAATGTGTCTGCAGTCGAAAATAATTTAAGATTTGATAATAAAAGGCTTCCAAATAATAAACCTTCTTCGGTTCCGCAACGTCTAAATAATTTGAAGCACAAAGTAATAATAATAATTGATGACGTCGGTTTGGATATGACACATTTTACGGAGCTTATGAACCTACCGGAAAAACTCACCGTTTCGATACTTCCTGGAGAAAAATACTCTCGAATATGCGCCGAAATAGCCCATCAAAAAGGTTTTGAAGTTATGCTCCATCAGCCGATGCAGCCGCGAGACAGCGCAGAGAATCATTTAGGATCCGGCGGAATTTTCGTTTCGATGAAACCGAAAACTGTTGAAAAGATTTTAATTGAGAACCTTTGTAACATTCCGCACGTCAAAGGCGTAAATAATCATATGGGGTCGTATGCAACGACTAAAACTGAATTGATGAAAGTTGTGATGAAGGTTCTCAAGGAAAAGAAAATGTATTTTGTGGACAGCATAACAACCGGCAGTTCAAAAGCCTACGCAACCGCTTTGGATGCCGGAGTTCATGCTCTTAAACGGGATATCTTCATCGATACCAACGACGGATACGAATATGCGGTAAAACAATTGCAGAATCTGAAAAAACTCTCACGGAGAAAAACCATTTCTGTTGCGATTGGCCATTGCAAACCTGCGACCATCAAAGCATTGAAAAACATATTGCCGGAATTCGAGAAAGATGGTATAGAAGTGATGAGGGCTTCAGAGGTGTTTGTCGAATGACCCGTTATATCGAATTCATCAATAAAAACTCGAAATTCATCCTAAACCTGTGCATCATATTTCTTTGCATAATAATAGTCCTTTACCTTTTTTTAAAAAAGGAGGATAAGGCAGAGTCATCGCAAGGAATTTTGAAACAACAATTTGAAGATACGATAGATAATGTTTCTCAGAATCTATCTGATTTTGCGGATAAATTCCTGCCTATACGATCTTCCCTTCGTTCTTCCAATCCACTCGAGGATAGCAATGTCGTAAGCAATCAAGCCCAAGTGGTTATTGATGAAACGCCGTCTTTCGATTTGGGAGAATTTCTCAGCAATCCTACAGTTGAGGAAATTTTATACAAAGCAGTCCTTGCGGTTCTGCTCACCTATCTAATCGTATCTTATATCCTTCGAAAGAGATAAATTCTCCCTATTCCAAAACAACGGTACCGATAAAAACCCGTTCCCTGGAAATCGTGCTATTCCCTGGATTAATCACTCTAAGCCTCTTCCCGCTCTCAGGGCGCCATAATCCGGCGTAAAGGTTATATTGTCCTGCGGGAAGCGCTTTTTGCCAGCTCAATTGCAGCTGTTCAAGCCTTGAACCATTTTCAATATTTTGCAGCGGATCGATCTTATAGCTTCCGCTGATCATACGTTTGGCGATTCTTAAGGCGCCATCAGGAAGGAAGCGCCCGATAAATTTTGGAATAAAACGTTGTGTTTTAACCATATGAACGAACAGTGACGGTATATCTGATTCTCCTTGCCTCAATCCAGAATCAACGAGGATTGAACCCTCCAATCGATTCAATTTATTGAAAGTTCTATTGAGACTTATGACAAGCTCCCAATTGTTCTCAAATGTTACCGTCCTAGTGTTAACATGGGAAAAAAATTTGAAACCCAATAACCTGCCGTCGAGACCGGATTTCTCTGCCGGCTTTTTTACGGTGTCCGTTTCGAGCACGACTTTGATTATTTCATTAGTCACATTTTTAATATCGAACATCAGGGTCGGTTCAAGATAAAACCGTTCCCGCGCAGTTCCCACAGCCATCTTCGAGACAAAAACTTCCTTATCGTCCATATTTACCTTGAGAGTGGCGCCGGGCGTCAATGTTTCAACCTCAATATAAGCAGGATACTTGGATGCCTTGATAAAATAGGTCGCTTTTTTGCCGCTCCAACGAAGAGGAATGTCGTTTTCCCTATCGAGCGTATACCAATCCATACCTAATTGATTATCATTTAATCCGGCAATGATTTCTTCTCCTGCAATGATCGGCCGCCGCCAACCCGCCCCCCGGCAATAGATACAAGCCGGTGGTATCTCTTCCGTCTTGATCTTTTCCCGAAGCTCTGTCATATTCCTGCCGAACCAAATGTCATTAAAATCAGCCGAATTAAGATTGCCCATTGCCGGCAAGCCGCAGCAAGGTGAAACACCACCTTCCGATGAAATGAAAACGGCATTCCACGGCTCTACACAATCCTTTATGAGCTTGATGCCTTCTTGTTCAGGGATCTTATGCTCCACAAGGTTTTCACCTCGCGCAGTTTCGAATTGATCTGGGGGGAACAGCTCAAGCACCACTCCCAAATCAGATGCAATCTTTAATGCCTTGCTATAATTTTCAAATCCCAGTTCCCTGTTGTGTATAAAGATATCCTTTTCATGGACAAGGGTTTCCGGCACCTCGCTCAAGGCTTGCAAGACCACTTTCCTCGCTCCGAGACGATGAGCTGTTTTGATAAATTCCGGCAGCTCAGCGATATTGTCAACCATTCCGACAAAGGATAAATCAACTGTCGGCAAGGACGAACCCATTTCTTCCTTGATTTTTTTAAGCGAGCGAAGATTTTCGATCACTTTCGCATAATCCGAATTTCTGATTTTTTTATAGGTTTCGGCTGTCGCCGCATCCAGGGAAACATTCAGATTATATATTTTCAGATCAACAAGCTTTCTGCATACCTCCGAAGTCAGCAGATGGCCGTTGGTGATCATATTCAGCGTTATAAAAAGGCGTTTGCATTCCTCCAACAGCTTAAAAAGCTTCTGCCGCGCGAGAAGAGGTTCGCCGAAACCCATGAGATTGATATGATAAATACCTGGAAGCACCTGGCTGACTATTTTTTCCAGGACTATATCCGAGATTTCGTTATCTGGTTTATGAGTATGAAATCCCACAGTCTTGGGACACATAATGCATCGAAGATTACAGCGGGAGGTCAGCTCCAGGTTGAGAAACCGCGGATATATCTCTTCAGCCTTTTTTAAATGCTCTATGTATTTCCAATTTTCTTCGAGATAGATTTCTTGTTTCATTAAATTCCTTTACCGGCGGCAGCAATGCATTTATTAATTATAGAATATTTTTCTTTTTAAAATCTGATTCTGCTTTTTCGAGTAATGTTTTTCTAGCATAGGGACGGATTTCCTTCATGACTTTCCGGACAGATGCAGTGATTAGTAAAATAAGAACCAGGGATGAAACTGTGAAAGTCGTGAACACACCTGTGACAAAACTTCGTGGAAAATATCGCAGTTCGACGCGATTCGTTCCCTTATCAACCGGGATACCTCGCAAAATATAATCCGTTCTTATAACTGGAGCATTTCTTCCATTCACCTTTGCCGACCATCCGGGCATCCACACCTCGGAAAGAACAAGTAGTCCGGCTTTTTTCACATCCACCTCTAATATGATCCTGTTGGATTTATAATCTTTAATAAAAACTTTTTCTTTCGGAAAGATTTCGGGCTTATTTATTCTCAGATTGCCTGATTTGGTTAATTCGTCGAATTTAAACGAATCGCTAACAATTAAAGCTGTTGAAGAAGGATCAAATCCATTCAAGTTATTACTGTATCCATCATAGTTTTTAATTTCCTCGATTCTATGAACAACCCACGCCCTCGGCAGAGCGGCAATATTTTCATATAAATAAACGCTGTTCTTGTCTTTATCCTTATATTCATCCCTTAAGTTGAAATGCCTGTACTCATCAAGTTTACTATCGCTGACTATATATTTAACATTCAGCAAATCTAAAATCATAAGGTTCCTTAGCTTGCCTCGACACATAAACGCAATAGGCAGCTGCTCTGTGGTCCTTCCAACCTCATCGCCCAACAGTAGATTTGTAAAATTGAAGTAATGTTTCAAAATAATAGGATCGAGACCGGTTATCTTTTGTAAATTGTATCGCAAAGCCGTTTGTTGAGGGACCGGTTTGATGTCATAAATCCTGAAATATGATTCATCGTCGGAAATTTTCCGCAGCCATGGAAAATCTATTGCATCTTTGCTGACATTTTTAGTTTGAAGAAGAGGATATGCTATAGATAACAGATCCAGAGCTAAAAAAATGGTCAGGCAAATCACTGACCAGGTTCTATTGATCCTGAAAAAATATACAGCGGAGAAGATCACTATCAAAATTAAAGAATGAACCGCCGCGAGGGAGATCACAGCCCCGATTTCCGTCGAGTATAGCCCCGGCTTCAATGTTTTTATCAGAGAATCAACCGGGCGGGCAGCCAGAATAAAGACAGTAAGCAGGCAGAGGCAGATCATAAGTATGGTAAATATCCTTTTATCCTTGAATTCTTTTCCGCGCTCTAGAAATTTCTTCAGTCCGAAGCATGAGGTCACTATCAAGGCGAAAACAAAAATGAATAAAAATGTTGAAGGTATTCTGAAGAGATTCATACCAGGAATGATTTTATAGAAAATTTTATATACTGGCGTAAACCTGCCGAAACTTAGAATCAACGATAATCCCACTAAAAACAACCAGGGATATCCCTCTTTGTTCCGCTTTCCGAAAAGAAAATAAATCATAAGGAGCATTGGGAATATTCCAGCATATCCATAGAGTTCCGTATAGTTCTCGGCTCCGATGTAACTGCCGTCAATAGGAGATCCGAAAATGTTCGGATAGAAAAATGACAGCGTATGCCAGGCCGGGAGGGACATTGATGTGCAAAAATCATAATCCGTCAGCGTTCGTATGGACCATGCTGTGGTTTCCATGGACGGCAGCAATTGTCCCGCTCCGATTCCGACCGCGATCAAAGCGCCGAGAATAAGTAGCATATATTTTCGGAGCAGCGTCCTGACGTTTTTTTTCTCTATTAATTCTTCGATGGATAGATATAAAATAAAAAATCCCAAAGAAAGCGCGCATACATAGAACAAATGCAAATTTCCGGCGTTGAACTGCAAGCCCCAGGCCAGACCCAACACTAAAGCCGGTGTCCATCCGGGGCTCCGCCATAGATGATTCAATATCAGGAAAAGCAGCGGAACATAGGAGATAACGGCTATATTGGTAAGCTGACCGTAGCTTATTTTCGCTATCCATGCGCCGCCGAAAATAAAAGCGATTGATCCGAAAAGCGCAATAAACCTGTCATCGAGGAGCCTCTTTACGAGATAAAACATACCCACGCCCGCAAGCAGAGTATGGAAAATAAGATAAAATTTAAAGACTGAGTCAGGATTATAGTGGATGAAGAGAATATTCAGCGGATAAAAATAAGTGGAGGCCGTAGGATGCCCCAGGAAGGGCGCCCCCGAAAAAACCATCGGATTCCATAGCGGGATTTCGCCGTCACGGAAAAAAGAATCATTAAGGAAAGACTTCCAGAAACGATGTTGGCCCCACCAATCCTTCGCCGGATAAAGTTGGCTATCAGGGAAAAAAATCAAGCTTGCATATAGAAAAAGCGTTGCAAGAACGATTATCAGTAGAAACGGTATATCTTTTTTCATTTTATGCCGGCAGATTTATAAAATCTTTGTCTATTTCTTAAAGCGAATAACCCAGAACAATTGGGCGAGATTGACAAGCGCTTCGGGAATGCGGTGGAGCACCCCCACCCTTGTCCCTCTAAGCTCGGCTATTACAGCCGGAAGCTCTTTGATTTTAAGGCCCGCCCTCTGCGCTCTTATCACAAATTCCGTCGAAAACAGATTATTAAAAACCTTGCAGGACCGCGCAATCGGCAGGAGTTTGTCTCTTTTAAAAGCCTTCAGGCCATGCGTATCGGTTCCTTTGAACCCAAGTAAAATCTTCAGAGATGTATTAAAGCCCCAAGTGATAAATCGGCGCAGATATGGGCGTTTGTCAATCGCTCCGGGTGCTCTCTTTGAACCGACAACAAGATCAAATTTATCCAGTAAATTCAGGCTCTCTGACAAAAATTCCATACTATAAAAATCAATTTCGAACACAACGATTCTGTCATATTTCGCAGTTCCTATACCTTTCTGAAGCGCTTTGCCATAGTTCGGTTCGCCGAGACAAAAATAATTGAAGTTTTTTATCTCTTTTTTAAGCTTTTCGGCAATTCTCACAGTCCCGTCGGTGCTTCCATTTTCACAAATAAGAAGCTCGAATCTTGATTTTGTTTTCGGAACTCTCGAAATTATGCTTTTTACGGATGATTCGAGTATATCTTCTTCGTTGTAAACGGGTATTAAAATCGAAAACGGTTTTTCATCTCCGTCTTTTACTCGTTTCACCTTTTCCAAATTATCTGCCTCCAATTTCATTCAGCATTTCCGCAGCGCCTTTGCCTTCCAGGATCGCATCCTCCATCGCAGAATATTCCCATGCTCCGAATCTGCCGATAGAGTATATTCCTTTATCATTAAGGTAAAGAATTATCGAGCTCACAGCCTCGTTCCTGTTTTCGTCATATAAAACATATCCAACATCTATATCGAACAGCTTTTCATATACTATATCGTCAATATTTGATATCAGACCAATTTTCATTAAATCCCCGATAATCTTTTCTCTCGCCCCTTTTTTCTTAAGCGGTTTACGGTCGGAATAGGATATTTCCGTATATACCGTAGTATAACCGGCAGGAGCGACGAAAGAAGAAAAGTTCGTCGGGAAACCGATTCTGTAGCAGTTTAGCTCAGGTTCAGGAAGATAAATCCAATCTTTATCCTTAAATCTTTCTCCTTGTATAGCAAGGTTCAAATTATAGACAGAGATATATCTGAGTCTTTCGTTGAATTCTTTTATTTTCTGAGGCGCCGAGCTCAGAAAGCCGACGAAGAATTTCAGCGGCGCCGTCGTTACGAGATTCCGGTAGTAAATTTTTAATCCATTATCGGTCGTAACCATTTTATTGTCTTGGTCAACCTCGATAGCTTCGCAATCGGTAAACAAGCGGGTTTTATCGAGTCTTTCGTAAACGGCGCTTACAAGGGATTCAATTCCACCTTTCCTCGGATAGAAGAATGAAGCATTATAACCCACACGATCCGTGTTATCGAAAAACGCCCCTTCAATGATCTCCTCTATTGTCACTTTCGGGACATATCCCGTCTGCCAATCCGTGGTCAACTCCGACGGAGGAATCGTCCACAATTTTGCATTGTAAGGAATCATAAAATGTCTTGCTATCCCGTCGCCGAAATGGTTGTAAATCCAATCCTCGAAACTGGAGCCTGTCCTTTCCTTCCGGTTGATAAATCCCAGCAGTATTTCTTTGATTATTTGAGGCGGCAGTCCGTAGGTGTTTTTCTGGAAGGGATACCTCGTGTAAACACCTTTGCTGAAAATCCAGGAGTTTCTGTTTTTCTCCAGCAAATTCGTTCCAAGATGTTCTTTGATGAACTTTCGTGTGTATTCGTTCTTAAGGTGTAAAAGATGCCCGGTGTGATCGAAAAGAAAATCGCCTGATTTCTCCGTCCTTGCCAATCCCCCGGGTCTGGTTTCTTTTTCGATGATCAGGTATTCTCTTTCGAGATGACGGGCGAGACTCAAGCCTGCAAGCCCTGCGCCTATTATCAATACATCAGTTTTAATCTCTTTCAAAAGCGGGCTCCAAATCGCGCTTATTGACCGGATTTTCGTTTTCTGATAAGTATTAATAAGCCGAAAACACGGCCGTTTGCAAAAAACCGAGTTTAAAATAACGGCTAAAAAAGTCAAGAATGCTGATTCTATTGGTGATAAGTGATATTATAACAGTTGAGACAAATAATGAATAAAACAAACAAGACAAAAAACCGAAAAACCGGTAAAAAAATACGGAAGGTATCGGTAATAATCCCCGCATACAACGAGGCCCCGGTCATCGGCAAGGTCATTAAGGATTTGAAAAAAATCAAAGAAGTGAGTGAAATCCTGGTGATTGACGATGCCTCGACGGATGGAACGAAAAAGGCTGCTGAGAACGCCGGCGCAAAAGTGATAAGTCATCCTTACAATAAAGGCAACGGGGCTTCGGTTAAAACCGGTATTCGAAAAGCCTCAAACGACATCGTGATTTTAATGGACGGCGACGGACAGCATAGCCCATCCTTCATCCCTAAATTCATCGAACAGCTCGAGGAATACGATCTGGTGATAGGTTCCAGGGACGCGGCAGCTGAAGCGAACGGCCTGCGGAGGATAGGAAACACTATTTTAAAGATGGTCGCATCCTATCTCAGCGGATATAAAATAAGAGACCTCACATCCGGCTACAGAGCGGCAAAAAAGGAATATATCAAAGAATTCCTGCCCCTTTTTCCGAATCGTTATTCTTACCCGACCACAAGCACGCTGGCATTCTTGAAGGCGGGATATAACGTAGGGTACTTGCCGATAACAACCGAAAAACGTGTCGGCAAGAGCAAACTGAAACCCTTCCGTAACGGTTTCAAGTTCATGCTGATAATTCTGAGAATCAGCACGCTTTTCAGCCCGATGAAATTTTTCCTGCCGCTAAGTGTCATCTCACTTTTCAGCGGGATCATCTATGGCTTGTATTCGGTTATTGATCATGTGAAGCTGCCTAACACCGCCGTTCTCTTGATATCGGTCGGGATTCTGATTTTTATGATGGGGCTTATATCAGAACAGATAGCCATGCTCAGGTTCGAGCGACACGACCGCTAATACCGGAAAAAACGGCATCGCCCGCTCCATCTCGCTTGACAAAAGGTATTGTTCTAATATCATATTGATGATCTTTGCAGAAGTGGCGGAACTGGTAGACGCGCTAGGTTCAGGGTCTAGTGAGCGTTCGCTCGTGGGGGTTCGATTCCCCCCTTCTGCACCATTTTTAATTCCAGTAGAAGTCTCGCCAGGAGGCTTCTTTTTTTCATACATCTCAATACATATTGTCAATTATTAACAGCTATGGTATTATAGTATATTATTATATATTATTGCCGGTGATACGATGATCAGAATCAATTATCAGGAGATATGGCGGATAACGGCAGGCATCGTGGATGACACAATCTCATTATTTTTCCCCTCCATATGCCTTGCCTGTGGACGACCGTTCGACCACGATCGGATTATATGCCCTGATTGTCGTGATAAAATACGAGCCATTAAAAAACCCTATTGCATTCAATGTGGATACCCGCTTTCCACCGATACTACCGGGAATGTCCTTGAGTTTTTCGTTTGCGGAGACTGTAAAATTCACAAGAAATGGTTCGATATCGCTTCGGCGGCCTGTCATTACAATGATCAAGCGAGAAAGCTGATTCACAAATATAAATTCGATGGTTTGACAGGCATTTCCACTTTCCTCGGGAAGCTGATACTACAGAAATATCTATATGATGACCGCCTCGGCGGGGAGGAGATGATTATCGCAGTTCCGCTTCATAGGACTCGGCTGAGAGAGCGCGGATTCAACCAGGCGGAACTTCTTGCAAAATATCTCTCCCGATACGCAAGCATACCGGTTGCACCCGATGTTTTATTTCGTATAAGAAACACCGAACCTCTCTATGATATGACAATAGAGCAAAGACAAAAAAATCTGCACGGCGCATTCAGGGTTAATGACAAGTCTCGAATTAAAGATAGAACGATCCTTGTTGTTGATGATATCTTTACAACCGGCTCCACTGCCTATGAAGTGGCAAGGACCTTGAAAAAAGCGGGCGCGATGAAAGTACATATCCTTACCGTATGCCGGGCACTGTCTTCTTTATGATTTTTACAAAATCTCCTGGATATGATATCCTGCAGGGGTAAGAAGGGCGAAAAATGCTTAAAGATATAAAATATTTAGCGCTTTGTTCAATGCTTTTATTGATCGCATTCTCGCTGAATTCAACAGCGCAGACAAAAATCCATCTGGACTTGAGGTTTAAAAGCCTGACAAAAGATGTTCAACAGCCGCGTAAAGGGAACATGGTCACTTTCACAATAATCTCAGAGAAAAAAGGCACAGGCACAGCGGACAAAGTTCGGCTTGTATGCAAATTGAGGCATTATCAGGTTGTGGATCAAGAGATTGATTTTTCCACAAATAGCACTTCAACCACAACATACACCTGGAGTTCCCTGCCCGGTGATCAAACTTTCAAATGCATAATAGATTCAAACAATATATACGCGGAGACCGACGAAAATAATAACGAAGCGAAACTCGAATTCAACGTTGCCCTGCCCCGCCTTCCGAATATACCTTATAAAGATTTCATTCTAATACCGGATTATTCCGCATCGATTGTTCGCTTTGAAGGGATGCCATCCACCAGAAAGGTTTTTCAGCTGCCGGATCTTACAGCCACCAAAATAACCCTGGACAGCGGCAAAAAGACGGCAAATATATATATAAGGAATCTCGGAATCGGTTTTTCAGCCAATTGGGAATATAAACTTGCCTGGGGCAGATCGGCTCCGGATGAAGATTTTTGCGAAGGCGCGAAAAGCGGAATAATTAAATCTTATGCTAATTTCCAGGTATCCTGTTCCCTTCCGTTGGATTTCTTTACGAAATACGCGGATACAAACCTTCAATTCAAGCTTGCGCTGGATTCGAAAAATAAGGTGGATGAAGTCGATGAAATCAACAATCTTTATTATGAATCAATAAGGGTACGCAAAGAGCAACCGAAGATTGTGATCGAGCAGGGATTATAATATCCCATTGCTTTAATGTTCAAACTCAAGCTGAAACGGACCTCAATCCTATGATTCCAACAGTCGTAATAATCGGAAAACCCAACGCGGGCAAATCCACGCTCTACAATCGTCTAACAGGAACGCGTGACGCTATCGTTGATGATATGCCGGGTGTCACCCGCGATGCAAAAGCCGGGGAAGTAAGCCTGGGCGATCGGGCATTCAATATCATTGATACCGGCGGTTTTTTCCCAGACGATCCCGGCTTGATTCCGACCCTGATCAAGGAAAAAGCTTTCGATGAAGTAAATGACGCGGACGCGATTATATTCCTTATGGATGCACGGGAAGGTGTAACTTCTGCGGAAAAAGAAATCGCAAAGATTCTGCGCGCTACCGGAAAAACCATAATCGCAGTCGGCAATAAAGCAGACGATCCCCAAAAGAATTATCAAAAAAACGATATTTTCTCTCTCGGATTCGAAGATACTGTATTTATTTCCGCTGAGCATATAATCAATATTGACACGCTTCTCGAGCGTATAGTTTCGAAAATTCCTGAGGCAAAGATTCAAAAAAAATCGCTTTCCGCCTCGACGATAACAATCGTAGGCAAACCAAACGTCGGAAAATCCACTTTTATGAACGCCTTACTGAAGGAATCTCGGGTGCTTGTCAGTGAAATTCCTGGAACCACACGCGATGTGATAGATGTGGAATTCAATTATAAAAAGCATAATTTCATCCTGCTGGACACCGCCGGCATCCGGGATAAAGCAAAGATATATTCTCCCGCTGAAATCTATTCAGTGTTGAAAGCGAGAGCTACAATAGAGAGAGCCGACGTCACGCTTTTTATGATAGATTGCACTTTGCCTTTTACGCACCAGGACAGAGCAATCTCTCGCCTGATTGATGAAAGAGCTCGGGGCGTGATAATCCTGCTGAATAAATGGGATCTGGTACCCGATCAACACGACAACTTCGACAGAATCATAGAAAATCTACATAAGAATATTTCTTTGCTCGATTATGCTCCCGCTATCACAGTTTCCGCGAAGGACGGCACCAGGATTTTTAAAGTTATGGACAAAGTGATGGAACTATTGAATGTTCAGAATAAAAAAATTAGCACCGGGCCTTTAAACAGGGCGTTGAGAACTTATTATAACGAGCGCCACCCTGCGGCCGCCGGCAGAGGTTATATCAAGCTGAATTATATCATCCAGACTTTCTCCAAGCCCTGTAAACTGATGATTTTTACTAACAGGCCGAATGAAATAGAGGATTCATATAAAAAGTACCTTGCAAGGCGTTTAAGAGAGGATTTTCACTTCGAAGGATTACCCATTCGTATAGAATTTAGAAAAAAATGACGTTTTCTTGAAGTATTGCTTTAAAAATATCTTCTAACTGCGGATTTTATCAGATATAATTTGACTTCAACCGAATACGGCATTATATTATTTCTGTAAGTAATTATTTTCGGAGATGATTTTGTCTATTACAGATAATTTGAAAAAAGTCAGAGAGAGTGTTGCTAAGGCGGCAGTCCGCTCAGGCCGAAGGTCTGATGATATAAAAATTGTCGCAGTTTCAAAAACCCATCCCACCTCATATATCAAAGAAGCCTACGACTTGGGAATAAAAACGTTTGCGGAAAACAGAGTGCAGGAGGCCGCCGCAAAGATCCCTCTGCTGCCTCCGGATATTGAATGGCATCTCGTGGGCCATCTACAGACCAACAAGACGAAAACCGCGGCGGAAAATTTCAGCGTGATACAATCCATAGATTCTATTAAGCTGGTTACAAAATTGGAGCTTGATAGCGCCGAATTGGACAAAAAAATTGATGTCTTGATTCAATTGGACCTCGCCGGCGAGGAAACCAAGTTCGGGATACCTCAAGAGGAATTTTATGGTCTTTGCGACTATTTATTGGAGAGATGCCCTCATCTGAATTTAACCGGCTTGATGTGCCTGCCCCCTTATTTTACTGATACTGAGAAGGTCAGGCCCTATTTCGTTTCCCTCAGGAAGTATTTTGACGAATTCAATAATAAGTATTCTAAAAAGATCAAAGAATTATCTATGGGAATGAGTAATGACTATGAGGTGGCAATTGAAGAAGGCGCCACAATCGTCAGGATAGGAACAGCAATTTTTGGAGATCGAAATCATTAGCAAATCAGGAGGTTGTTAGTTATGAGAATATCGCCGCTGGATATCCTTCAGCAAAAATTTAAATCAAAGATAAAAGGTTATGATTCCGAAGAGGTGGAGGCTTTTCTTAATCTTGTGGCAGAGGATTATAAAAAAGCCAACGAGGAAATCAGCCGTCTTACCGAGAAAATCGATGAGCAAAAAAAGGAAATTGAGGAATTGCTTGCACGAGAAAAAGTTCTCAAAGAAGCAATAATCAGCACGAAAAAAATCTCCGAGCAAATACAACAAAATGCGGAGAACGAGGCATCAAACATCATCAAACAGGCGGAAATGATGGCTCATACCATAATGGAGCAAGCCCGCAACGAGGTCTCTAATACCATGAATGAGATAGACAAGCTCCGTGTTTTTCGCAAGCAAATATATCTCAAGCTTGAATCCGAGCTAAGCCTTTTCCTTAAAACACTCGATGAGTTCAAGGAAAAGATCGAACAGGAGGATAAGATCAGTATCATCAGCGCATACGATCTTGCCGTGAATACGAAGTAGAAACAAAGGTTTTATACAATGCTTTATTCTAATTCTTAGAAGATTGTGATAGATTAATATTGGGAATCGGGGTCACGTGGAATTAACATTGTAGTCATTATTCGCTCCTTATTCATTTTTTTGATATAATCATTCTTACAACATGAGTACCCCAAAAAGTTATTAAAGGGCTTGAGATAATAAGGTTATAAATGAATAAGGCCTTCCTGATCCTGGACAGAAATAAGAGATTTCTTCTTTTTATAGAAGAAATCATTTTAAAAAAATACCCGGATTCCAAAGTATATATATCCGACAGCATTGATAGCGCTCTGACAATCTTGAAATTCAATGAGATTAATGCCCTCATCTGCGAAGACCAATTGGAAGATATTCTTCGTTTTTCCCAATTTTCCACTTTCAAAAAAATAAGTCCTGGAATTCAAATAATTGCTACGACATCATACCAGACTCCCGAATTCAAAGCCGGAGCTATCTGCAACGGGGCTGTCGAATCGGTTGTTAAGCCAATACCGGTTGGAATATTCAACAGGCTGCTCGACTACACTTTCGATGTGATAGACCTCCTGTCTAAAAAATCCTTGCTCCTTCAGGACATCTTGATGCTGACCAACGAGGGCCAGGTGTTTTCGATGTCCACCGTCAAATCCCTTATAACCTCTCTTGAAAACAGATTTCCATTGTTGAAATCACAAACCACTTATTCATGGGCGGTCCTGAAATCTTTCACTGAGCTGTTCAATCTTCCGATGAACGACAAGATAATTCTTGAACTTTCGCTTGCATTCTTCGGAATTACATTTGATTACAAACGGATAATTACGGCAGCAGACTTCCCGGATCTTAGGAATCACAAAACCGGGACATTGATCATTCCAGATACTCTGAGAAATTCTCTTATAATTATTCAGGATTCCTTCAATTGGCAAAAGGATGAACCAAAGTATGAAGCATCCGACTCGTCTCTTCATCTGTTATCCGACATTCTTGCCGTGATAATCGCATTTATATCTTTAACCCGCAATAATGGATTCTCAAAACCCATAAATGAAGAAGAGGCTTTATCCATTTTAAAAAAATTCTCCGGCACCAGGTTCGATTCCACTATCATCGCAGCGTTGGGCGCCCTAAAACACCCTATCACGGACGGCATGGTAAAAGATTAATGTTCAGATAATTGGTCTCGTCATGCTTTACCGGCAATATCTCGAATAAATAATCCGCTAAAATGTCTTGCGGTCCATCTTTGGAATATCGGAAAAAATATCAGTTTCTTTTCTGTTGAAATGAGATAAAATTGAGGAGTGTTATGTTCACATGTAAAAGCAGAGGATCGCTTTTTAAGAAAATCGTCTGTTTTGCAACTGTTTCTTACCCAAATATTATGAACCGTACTTTCCGCAGCATGAAAAATACCATTCTCAACAGAGTTCCACAAACATCCCATAACTCTTTGTTTGCATTCTGTAAAATTTTTTTCAAATATTATGGGGAGAAAAATCTTATAAATAGGAGGTGAACCATGCGGATAATTTTACGCATTTTTCTGGTAATTCTTGCCGGGCTCGTGGGCGGGACACTTTTCGCACAGACCTTCCAGCGGACAACGACAGAGACCGTGCAGCTGGATGCCGCCGGAAAGGCGGTCCTCAAACGGGTGGACCAAATCCCCGGCTCTCCTCTGAGTCAGATCTACGCCCAGCACGCCAAAGCAATGCAGGAGTACACGAAAGTCAAGAATGACTTCCTCAAGGAACAGGGACGGGCTTGGTCCCTCTTGACGGGCAAAATGCCCAGGTACACCCTGGAAGAGCAGCAGATCGGGAATAGCGTCACGCGCACCCTCTCAGGCACCTACCCTGGGCTTGCCCATATCCCGAAGGACGATAAAACCGTGCGCGAGGTTTGCATCAAGCAGTTCGTTGACAAGAAAATAGACGAGAAGCGCCTGCTCCAGTATTATGAGCTGATCCTCGACACACATTTCTTCGAGACGGCCTTCCTCGGCGGCCAAAAGGGGAACGCTACAATTCACGGTGAGCGGGAGACTCAATTCATTTTACCGCCGGAAGCAGAGCTGGTGAACAGGAAAGAGCTGGAAGGCAAGACCTGGAAAGTGGATTTCGGTGGCGGGACTGTGATGAACGCCATGCTTGTCGTCGAGGAGGATCGCGTCGTCCTGAAGGAGTTTGAGACGGTCTCAGCCTCCGCACCCACGGCGCTCCTGAGTTCCAAGAACGTGAACCTCTTTGACATGCTCCGCGACTACGCCGCTTTCGTCATTCGTTACAGGCTGGACAAGCAGGCAACCCTCATCCTGCCGTCAATGTCTGAACCAGCTCTCGAACAGGGATTTGATTACTCAGGGAGCTGGAACACTTCGGTCTCCCAGCTTGTCTCCAAGGATTTCAGCTACCAAACCCTCACCGTCACCCCCTCCGTCAATCTTACCTTCAACCTGGGCGCTTCCCTCCTCTGGGAACACCAGTGGGTGAAGGTCTCCTGGTGGCGCTGGTCTTATAAGTTAAAGAAGTTCGAGGCTAAACTGACCCTGAATCCTGTCGCCGATGCCAGCGTGTTGGTCTCATCGGGGGGCACGTTGTCGAAAGAGTGGAGTCAAAACCTCTTTACCAAAACGACGACGGTCAGTTTCTCCATCGGCTTCGTCCCCGTCTTCATCGTTCTGGAGGCGAAGCTGGACGCCGGCGCCAAGGCGAATATTTCCGGAGTCATCACAGCCACGGCGGGAGGGAGGCTGAGCATCAGCGAGACGTTAACAGCCAAATGGGAAGGAAGCTGGAGCGCCACGCAGAACTTCAATCTTACGACGGCCTTCACCGGCTTCACGGCAAACGCCCAGGTGACCACCATGGCGCGCGCAGAAGCTCCGTTCCAGGTGACCGCGTATCTCTATTACGTAGCTGGACCGTTCCTGCAGCTCGTGCCTTACGTGCAGGCCAATGCGGGCGCCCAAGCGGGTACAACAACTGGGGTGAACTACAGCATCGTCGGCGGTCTCGAAGTGAACGGCGGTGCCACGGTGGCGGGATGGTTAAAGAGCATTACTGGAGACCTGGGAACATACTCCAAGACCTTCATCAATCCCGAGAAGAATATTAAAAGCGGGACATACAACTTCTAACCCGGAGACATCGCTTCCCAAACACGACTGTTATCAGGCGCAGCTCTAATCCTATCGCAAATGACGGTCAAGTATCATTGGCCCTCTACAGGCGGCAGCCCAACCATCCAACGACCCAGGTGATAGGAAGAAAAACGCACTATCGTACTGAGACAGCGCACTCGGCAGCGGTTAGGGACATCTGCTTCCATCTAAGTCGGGGAATTCAGCTTCTCCGTGGACAACCAAACCGTGAAGTCGCTACGCAAGTTTGGAAATATCCACACGCAGGTTTTGTCTCTCTTTGATTTCAACGTGGAATCCAGCGACAATCGGTCATACAGGCAGGTAAGAAAATTATACTGTGTGCTTGACGCCCTGATTTTGTCAACAAGAACTGCTATATCGAATCTTACAACCAATCAGATGGGCCTGCTATGAAGCGTTGCATCATGCATTTGAGCTGGGATAAAGAGATGGGAAGATATTTTCCGGCCCGGCATTGAAGAAGTCGTTCATCGAAATTATCAAACACGCCGTTTCTTTCGTTGCATCACAAGCCGGTTTCATTTGAAATAGGATGAAATCAGATGGATAATTCGAAATGAAGTTTGAAATGCCAAAAGGACACACAGTGTTGGTAATCGTTCATCTTATCAAGATCGTTCGGTTTGATTCTAAACTATATATTCAGCTCTAATTACACGGGAGGGATAGTAACGATGAAAAATATTTCAAAAATCCTGTTTGCGGAATTGGCAATGATATGTATGGCTGGCTTGGTGTATGCGGTTATTAATCCGTTCCAGGAGACAGATCACACTGCAAAAAAAGAGCGGGCATTCCGTCCGGCGGAATACTGCCAGCAATGCCATCCTAAAGAATATGACCAATGGAGTAAATCTGCGCATTCTTTTTCTTTCAAGGGACCCGTTTTCCAGAATTTCTTCAATCAATTTCTGAACGATACAGGAGTCAAAAACAAGAGAGTGTGTTTGAGGTGCCATGCCCCCGCTGCCGTTTTTAATGAAGACCTTGAAATGAAAGTCCCTGAAAACAACTCACCGGTATCATGCGAAATCTGCCATTCGATTGCAGGTTATGACTCCAATTACGAGCTGCTTTTCGACATGGCTGGAAATATGTTTTCTACAAACAAAGCCACACTCGGCGGGGGCCATGATGTTCTTAAAAACCCCAGGATAAACACAACCGAGTGGTGCGCACCCTGTCATACGCTCGTAAATCCGAATCAAAAAAATATAATCTGTTCTCAAGATATCAGATATAACAGCTGGAAGGAAAACACCGGACGTCCGGAACAGTGCCAGGACTGCCATATGCGAGACAGCCAGGGCAACGTGGATCATACATTCCGGGGCATATCGGATCCCGCATTTTTGAAAGACGCTCTGAAGATACGATGGGATGTCGCTATCGAACCGGAGAATTACAAAGTTAAACTGATCATCTATAATGACAAAATTGCGCATCTATTCCCGTTAGGAATGTCCTTGACAAGAGTGGTAATCGAAGCCGCCATCGTGAACCGCGAATCCAAGACTTTATATAAACAAGAGGCCTATCTCGGCAAGCTGTACGAAGACAAGGATGGGCTATGGCCCATCGCGGGATGGAAGGGGAGCAAGATTCGTATTGATAATGCCATCTCTCCTCTTGAAAGCAGAATGATGGTTTTCAACCTGCCAGTAGTTACCAACGCCGATTCGATAGTGCTTAAGGTTTACTACAGCCGTTATCCTGAAGACAAGGAACAGCTGATAATATTCATTGATCAGAAGAAGATATGATATTTTGATGGATAACTCTTTTATAACTATCAGCCGTTCATCACTTCGCGGGAATATCTCGAATATAAAATCCCTACTGGCTGTAAATTCGAAGTACTTCGCGGTGGTCAAGGCAAACGCTTACGGTCACGGAATTAAACAGGTTTTAGAAGCCGTTGAAGACCTTGTGGACGGTTTTGCTGTGCATTCCATCGACGAGGCGGAATTATTAAAAAATTTAGGTACAGTCAAACCTGTTCTCATTATGGGCTATATCCCCTTTGAAGACCTGGAATCCGCAATCAGAAATGGTTTTCATTTCGTGATTTACAACCATGAGACATATACGAAGATATTGGAAATATCTTCCAATCTTGGGATAAAACCGCTCTATCATATTAAGATTGAAACCGGCACGGGACGCCAGGGCGTTATGGAAGATGATATAGCATGGTATATTGATTCTATAGTGCAAAATGGGAAGCCTCCTGCCGGAATCTGCACGCATTTTGCAAATATTGAAGATACTACTCGCCATTCATATGCTATGTATCAGCTTCAGAAGTTCAATGAAATTGTGGGGCGTTTCACTTCCGCAGGGATTGAAATCCCAATGAAACACACTGCATGTTCAGCGGCAGCCCTGCTTTTTCCGGATTCACATTTCGATATGGTTCGTTCCGGAATCTCGATGTACGGTTATTGGCCTTCGAAGGAGACTTACCTTTCCTTCCTTCAAAAATATCCCGACCTCACAAACGGATTTTTAAAACCCGCGTTGTCCTGGCTGACAAGGATAAACCAGATAAAACATATGCCGAAAAGTTCATTCGTGGGATACGGTTTGTCATACAAAACGGCTTATGATTCGAAGATAGCTGTCCTGCCGATCGGCTACTCCGACGGCTACGATCGCGGGCTTTCCAACAATGCCTATATGCTTGCCGGCGGAGAGAGAGCGCCGGTAAGAGGAAGGATATGCATGAACATTTCAATGATAGAGGTGACTCACATCCCCGAACTGAAGATCGAAGATGATGTAGTAATAATCGGCAGGCAAAACGGCGATGAGATAACTGCCGACGACCTTGCCTCTTCTATCAATACAATTAATTATGAAATCTTAAGCCGCATCGGAGCACATATACCGAGATACCTTATTGATTAGCGATGAAAGACAAAAACCTCAAAGATAAGCTCAACAGGCTCATTGAAGACCCGGTCACGGGAGCTGTAAAAAAGGGGAAAAACTCGGTTTTAACTGATCTCAGGCACAGGCTCGAAAACATCGAGAAAATACATAAAAGAATAAAAACCGATGCAGCTCCTTCAGAAAAACCCTCTTTCACTCATCTATCCAGGTTTGAACCTGTTTCCGCTCCAGTGACGGAACACAGACTTGATATACAGTCTCTCGCTTCAGTAGGGCAGCGAATCGAAGGAGAAGACGAAGGTTTTGTTCTCTGGGAGAACTGTTTTGCCCTGGATCATTCCCACGGAGAACTGCTTTTAAACTCGATTAAACGGGTGAACCCCCGTTCTTTCGCCACTTTTAACAATATTTTTCTGCAAAAAGAATTCAATCCAGAATCCGCCCTGTTTATAGATACCGAAACCACGGGGCTCGCCGGAGGCACCGGAACACTCGCATTTATGATCGGGCTGGGATTTTTCGATCAGAATAGTTTCAAGGTAAGACAGTATTTCATGCGCGACTACGGCGAAGAGGCCGCTGCCTTGAATTCCATAACAAAATTCGCTTCCAAATTCGAGTATATCATCTCCTTCAACGGGAAAGGATTCGATATCCCGCTTCTCCAGGCACGAATGATTTTAAACCGGATCAAATTCGATTTTTCATCCTTCTCTCATATTGACCTGCTATACCCAGCGAGAATGATCTTCAAGCACCGCCTCGAAGATTGCAGATTGTCCTCAATGGAAAAATTCGTCATCCGGTTTTTCCGGGAGGATGACATACCGAGTGAAGAGATTCCGCACTTATATTTCCGTTACCTGAGAAGCAGGAATCCCGCGTTGATGGATAAAGTCTTCTATCACAATGCGATGGATATTGTTTCGCTTGCAGTTCTTGCGACCCGCATAGCCGAGCTCCTTGATAAAGATACGGCTAATTTCGAATTCGGCGAAGACATTTTCGGCGCTGGACATTTCTTTTTTTCCACCGGTAACTATGAAAAGGCGGAATTTTTCTTCCGAAAATCCTTCGAGTATCCCCTGCCCTACGATATCAGGCACCGTCTCCTCACCGAGTTTTCAATAATTCTCAAGAGGACAGGAAGGATTGACGAAGCGGCTGAAATCTGGCAGGGAATGATCGAAGGCCAGAAAGGATTCACCATATTCCCGTACATAGAATTGGCAAAATACCATGAGCACCATAAAAGAGCCTATGGCTCAGCGGTGGAAATAGTCAATATTGCAGTCAATAGAATACTGGAAACGAAGGCTGAAATCGGCGCCAGGGAATATTCGGAATTTCAAAAGGAATTGCTTCACCGCCTGAAAAGGCTCGAAAGAAAAGCGAAGACCCTTTCCTGGTAGGAAAAGGTCTTTCGAAAAAAAAGAAATTATCTACTGTTACTCAATTTCTCTTCTTGTAGCTGCTGCTTGAAGAAGAACTGCTGCTTTGCGAACTCGGGGAACTATATGATTTCGTTGAGACGCTGGAGCTCGAACCGCTGTAGCTCTGCTTAGGAACTGAGTAGCTGTGGGAACTCGACGAAGAGGCCGAGCTGCCGCTACGCTCGAATTTATATCTCGAGGTTGTCGGATTGCTCGTTTGTTTCTGATAATTTGTATACGATTTACCGTAATCATTATGCGGGGAGCTCGACGAGGTCTTTTCCATCCCACTGCTGTTCCAGCTTGAAGAGCTGTTGCCGTAATAAGGTTTTTCACTGCCACTGGAATAATATTTTTTGTAACCCGTTGAGGATGAATTGCTGATTTCGTTGCCGCGGCTGTAATTAGAAGTGTTTTTCTGATAACCGTCGGAATTAGTGTACCGCTCCTGGATTGTGAAGCGGTACACCATCTTGGTATTGTTATAGCTGTTGTTAGAAGCCGGCTGGCCATTATCCGAATTGAAGGCAGAAGGTGAATCTTTTTTCTTTACGGGAGCAGAGGACTGGGAACCTGATGAATTGCCGGATTTTGTCACAGTGTTCTTTGATCCTGAACTGCTGCTCGATGAATTGGACTCTTTATTGCCGGACGATGAGTATTTGCTCTTTGATGTCGAGGAGGAAGATCCCGAAGAATCTTTCTTGTAGTATTGTTGCCCACCGGACTTGTAGATGTATTTCGTCGAGGAATCGCTTGTTGAAGATTTCTTTTTATAGATGCTGGGATATGAGGAATTTCCCTTCGAACTACTGTCTTTGTTGGAATTCCAGCCGGAAGAAGACCCTGAAGATGTATCTTTTTTCGTTATTTTTCTGTATACACCCTCAGGAAGGTCTTTAAAAGCGGGGCTGTTCACCGTCGTCTTCGTAGCTTTATAGTTTATCTTCCGATCCGCGAATCCTTTTTCAGCATAATCGGCGGAGATGATTTTGGCATCTTTCCGGTTGATCTTAGCTACTTCATTCTTGGGCAAAACGCTTTTGCTTATCACTTCTTTTCCGAATTTTCCCTTGTGCACCACTGTCCAGGAATTGACATCAATATCAACATGTTTTCCGTCGCCATAACGCGGTTTGTAACCTCTCGGGTATTGTTTCCACGAATAACGGTTCACCGGATAATTGTAGTAACCGATAGGCGCCCATCCGATATAGTCATAGCCGATTTCCCAATAAACCCATGCCGGAGAATAGCGGTATCCCGGTATCCAGCACCAACCCCATGGGGACCAATCCCATCTTCCATATCTGTAGGTCGTCCAGCTCCAGGGGTCATAAGAGACGAATGTCCAACCATGCGGAGTCCAGACCCATGTTCCGTTGTAATATGGTCTCCAATCATCATAGATATAGTTTGAACGCGGAATCCAGACATAGGTACCGTAGTCGTTCGCGTATTTCCATTCGCCGTAATCATCCATATCGTCAACGAGATAATCAAGAGTATCATCCACATATTGGGCGGAACGTCCCTTTCCGTACTGGTTAACCCTGACCGCCATCCACTCGCTAAAATCATCGCTTTCGGCATCAGCAAATTCGACGGGGTCCATCGCCTCGGCGCCGGGTTCCAGGAAGAGCCTTTGGCCGCTGCGCACCATGGTGTTTCCTTTGTTGCTTCCAACCTCCGCCAGGCCCTCGAAAACGGTCAGACGCAGCGAGTAATCATCGCCCATATCGAATCTGTAGGTTCCGTTGTTCAAAAGGCTTATCGAGCCTGCCATCGTCTGGATTTGCAGGTTCTGTCCGCTGTTGCGGTCATGGTAAATGGTCACGTACAACGAGCCTGCCCATAATTTGATCAGCGTGCTTTCATCGTATCTTCCCACAGGTTCGCCGATCGCTTCGAAATCGAGTTTCGTGCCCTTATCCAGGTTTAAAAGGCTGCCGTCATCGAACTGAATTTCCGTCCGCCCGTTCTCAGTCCATATCCTGTCGCCCGCCATGATCGGCATATTCCTTGTAAGCTCCGAGACTTCGGAATCGTTCGCGCGTTGAATAAAAACGTCGCCTTCAGTGTATCTCGATTGGCAATAATACTTGCCGTCTCCGTAGTCTGAAGAAAACAGGAATGCTGATAACGCAAGTATCATCGCTGAGACTTGAATAGCTTTCGTTAATATCGTTTTCATTTCAAACCTCCTATGTTTAAATCTCCGGTGATTGATAATGCAACCTGTGTGCCAATTCATTTCATCTTCATTATACAACAAAGCTGCTGCTCTTGATGCTTTTTACTATTATCGGCCGAATATATCGGAAAACAAGCATTACTAATCATTAATATGTCCACAATGTTGGACAGTTAATATTATATTCCCCTGATAACAACGTTCACAAACTTCCAAATTGTATTTTTGTCCTTAATTTGTGAAAATGATTTGAATAGAAAACAAAAAGGAGTATCCGATGATTATAAAAAAGTGGACACCGGCCATCATGCTTTTTATCAGTATTATTTTAAGCGCAAAATCAGCCCTCAGTTCGAATTACGAAATTTACATAATGACAAACGGTATGACCGTAATCCTCGAGCCGGACCGCTCCTCCCCGATGGTCTCTTTCTGCAATGTGATTAAATTCGGCGCGCGTAATGAGCCTTCGGATATGCTGGGAGCTGCACATATGATCGAGCATTTGGTATTCAATGGAACGACGGCGAGAACTCAGGAACAACTATACAATGATGTGGATATTATCGGCGCATATAATAACGCCTCCACCGACAGGGCCTCGACAACCTGCCTGATGCTTGCGCCGTATGAATTTGCTGAAAATGCCCTCGAAATTCAGTCTGATATGTTGTTGAATTCCACCGTTCCGGCAGAGAAATTCGACAAGGAAAAAGGAATCATTATCGAGGAAATAAGCAAGCAGGACACCGACATATACTCCCTCGCTGAAAACTATTTTGACGCGAAAATATTTCAAGCCCCCGGCTACAGTCATCCGGTTCTTGGAGACAAAGTCAGCATAACCGGCATGAAAAGGGAAAGGATACTCGATCTTTATAAAATATATTACAAGCCTTCTAATATGATTTTACGGGTTAAAGGAAACTTTGAATCGGAGCTAATGAAAAAGGAAATCGAGAAATTCTACGGGAAAGACAAGAGCATATCACCTGGCGCATTCCCTGCGCTTAAAAACATTCCGTTCGATGGGAGCTTGCATACTATCAGGACAAAAAATGCTCAGATCAATTCCTACGTTTTCGCCCTGCCCGCTCCCGGCGCAAAATCCGGCGAACTGCCGGCATTCCTTCTCCTGAACGATATTTTAAATTCCCGCCTCAACAAGTACCTGAAACCGAACTTCCCGATACCTGTTATGCGGATATCCTCCGAATATATTCCTTTTGAAAATATCGGTTGCTTGAAGATAACGCTTATGACGCCCCCGATGGGTGATCCTGTGGTAGTGTCGAGCGCGCTGATTCATTACATTATGAATTATGCCTTCGAATCTATAGACAATTCTATTTTGAGAATGACGATCTCAAGTTTTAAGGTCAGGGAGATGATCGCATCTGAAAAACCACATATTTATTCCTTCATCAACGGTCCTCTTCTCGCTACGGGGGGAGGAGAAATTTTGCGAACCGTTTCCGATACCATACCCTGGCTTTCCCTGGAAGATTTAACCGCCGTCGAGGACAGATATTTTAAACCCCTGAAATTTGCCGGTATTTTTGCAGGCCCGGGTGAGACTGAAGAACCGATTTTTACCCAGAACCTCATTACAGAGGAGATGATTAAGCAATCATCCTCATTTATTTCATCAGAAAAATTTATGCCTGCCGGAGAAGCGCCTATAGTGCCTCCTCAGACTGCGCGGTCTGTTTCCGAGAGAAAAACCGTTGAAATTGTCCTGGAGAATGGTCTGCGCATCGGCGTCATCCAGTCCCCGGACTCGCCGGTTTTTGCGGTTCATGTACTTTTTAAAAACCGGTCATTTCTGGAACCCCAGGGAAAAAGAGGGATTGCATCGCTCCTTAACAGGCTGTTGATGAGCGGCACAATGCAGGCGGATTCCGTCCAGATCGGAAGGATTGCGGATGCGATGGGATTGACTCTTACTTTCAACGATAATCCGATGATACCCTTCGACGACATCTATACCCAGCCAACATTTTCATTTATACGTATGGAAACCTCGAATGCCTACTGGAAAGCCTCCCTATCCTTCCTCTATAACATTATGTACCATTCCATTTTTCCGGACAAAGAATTCGATCAAAAAAAGAGCGAGCAGTTATCCGCCATTTCAAAAAGCTACAGCTCCCCTTCCGAGAAAACAAAAGATGAATTTTTAAAAAGGATGTTCGGCGAGGGTCACCCGCTCGCCGCAAAAATTCTCGGAACCACGGAAACGATCGGATCTATCACGAAAGATGACCTGATCAGTTTCAGAAATCTCTATTTCGCCCCTGACAATATGATCATTACAATTTCCTCAGACCAGTTGTCTGATGAAATAATAACGGAAATCAACAATCTGTTTGGGGCGGAAAAAATATCCTATCTCCCGTCTGAAGTTAAATCCTTTTCATCCATCGAGCAAATGGCAAAGGGAACATATGAGGTAACATCAGGAAAAAAACAATCTTACCTGTATTATGGTTATCTTATTCCATATGAAAGGGATCAACTTTATGCGCTGCAAGCGGCTAATAGTCTGATATCGGACAAGCTTGCATTTCAGCTTCGCGAAAAAGAGGGCCTTGCCTACTCTCTCGGATCCTCGATCGAGTTTTATAAAAACAACGCTTTGTTTACATTTACAATAGGCATAAGCCCCGAGAACATCGCGAAAGCCATCAATGGTATCCAACGAGAGCTTTCAACCTTGAAAACATATCAACCGAATGAAGAAGAAGTATTGAGAGTATCGAGAATGTTTCTCGGAAGGCTGCGGATGAGGACGCTCTCCAGGATCAACCAGGCATATTATGCCGGGATGGGAATCTTCTTCCATAGAGACGTGGATTACCTGAATAGCCTGAATAACGGGATTCTGAACGTGAACAAGGAAACGGTTTCCGCAGCAATAAAAACAATTGCCGGATCAGAAAACCCGCTGATCATCATAGCAAAATGACGGCTATGGTTGCTATTCGGAATTTACAAAGTATCAGGGAGTATGCTCAGGCACAGGGCGCAATCGCTTGCCCGGGTTTGTTTTATCCTGAACAATCAGATATGTTTCCGCTCTCAAACCGTTTATTTCACCGCGCAAGTTAATTACAATTCTGCTTCCCTCTATGCTGCAAGGAATCGTTATGGATGCGGCGCCATTCGACAAAGACATTCTGATTATGAGCCTGTCCGTTGTCTTCCAGTTTGCAAGAGGCATGACCGCAAACGTTGTTGCTTCTCCCATAAGATGCCTGATCATTATCGAATCCGAGGTACGTTCTTCGATGATATACTGCTCCTTGCCGGCGAGCGGAATGCCGTTATATGCGGTAAAGATTCCAGCTGTCAGGTTGCCTGCCTTGCTTCTCACTATCGCTCCCATCGGAGCTACCGAATGCTCGTCAACAGCACACGGGTAGTCTTCGCTCCAGTTTGCGAATACCTCAAAGTTCTCGAAATCGGTTTTTGACAGATTATCGGTCAAATATGAAAAATCGCGAGCCCGTTCCCCGGCATACCTTGAAAGAACATACTTTGAAAAGCCGCTTAGCATTTTCATCCATTCGATATTCATACTCGTCCGGCTTACAATCTGCATCGTGGGAAAATATCCGAAAGCCAGATTCCAGCTGAAATTTTCCTTGAATAGGGTCATCGTATAATCAGCCAGATCATGCTGATAAAGCATTACCTTGTCTCTCAGAAGAATTGAAATCATCGGATAGGCTGACAAATTTCCCGCTCCCCATATCGTTACGATAGTCCCGTCTCTAATAGACAGAAGCATACCGCCATAAAAGGCAGTTTCAGTCTCCGCAAGCCGATCGAATCCAAGCTCGGTCCCGAGAATTTTGTCCTTGTATCTTCTCGTATGTTCGATCCATCCGTCTATATATGAAATCAGGGTCGGGCTGTTTACGTTAAAATCGAACCGCCATTGCCTTGCGCCTATCTGATCCTCGAAGACGATATCGGATAGAACGACATCGGTGATCTCTTTCATCTTTGCGGCGATAACTTCCTTAATAAATGGAGAATAAGGTGATGTTACATATCCTCCATAATAACCGTTATAGATTTCGTAAACCGGACGGTAACCTTCATGCAACACTGCAATGTCTTGTATCGTCAGCGATGATGGCAGATTAAGGAGCGTATCCGATTCGTCGTCCCACCATGTGGGATTAGTATATGGCATAAAAAGGTTGCCCCGCTGATGAAGCTTGCTTACCATCCCGATCAGATCTTCAGTGGTTCCCCAGACCGACTCCGGCGGCAGAATGTCGGGCAGGTTCTGGTCGAATCCACCTCTCTGAAAACCGCAAAAATGATAGATCAGAGGAGACGGCATTATCTTAAAAATCAGCTCGTCGTACTCATCAAATCTCAATTTCAGCTTGGTCGCTTCAAGTTTTAATATCGGTGATCTGATGATTTTTTCATAGCTTGCTCCGAGCTTCTCTTTCAGGCTCATATATTTATCATATCCGTTATCCGATCTGTAAGCATCGATGGATGCGACATAACCATCCCCTACCCGGATTTTTATCCAGGGGCTGTAATAATCCTTGTTGTTCTCCGTTCCTGAAGCGATCATGTGATTGTAATGGAACTTGTCGGCATCACCTTCGTCTGATAGAAATCCAAATATAGAAGGAATAAATCTATCCGCTCCCTGATAGGAGTAAATTGAAAGGACTCCGTTTATGGTTTTCAATGCAACGAAATCTGCGAAGACACCGGGCCATCCCGGATAACGCCCTGTATATGAGCGCTTTTGCTGAAAGAACGTTTTTTTAAAGATCACTCCCGGGAGAGCAGGATATAAAGCCTCCTCGATTTCGGGAATTGAAAACGCCAGGTCATTGGGGAAGTATGCAAACTTGATCGTTTTCCCATATCTGTTATATAAATGGAGCTGCATCTCGAACCAGTTTTCTGCTGATGCCTTTACAGTCACATCGGCATCAATTTCCTCAGCTCCGGTAGGGATGCCGTCATAAGAAAATGTAAGTGTTCCGATTCCAGCTTCCCACTTGTATGTGAAACTTTTTTGATAGCCTCTTCGATATTCGGCGCTCTTGATCACATCCTGGACATCGAAAAAATCAACCGCCCAGAGGGAATCGTCCTTGGAACCGTAGCAGACAATCCCTCCTGAATTTTTGTCTTTTATATATTTCAAGGAACCGTTCGTCCGGCTGAAGGAAGCTTCCCAGAAGCTGTTTGCGAGGATAAGCGATTCACTGTCCGTGTCTTGAAAATAAGCGGTATCCGATTTGCATTCGAAGCAAAATATTGTGAGGAGCATGAAAGGAGCGATTAAAACTGCAATAAAAATTCGAAATCTACTGTCAAACATCTCTTTTCCTATTTGATAATTATCCGTTATATAATCTTCTTTGTCTGAAAACAATCGGATATTTTAGGTAAATTACCGATAGTTCAGGATGAGAAAAATATCCGCCGCTTCGCCTGAAATATTATTTACGAGATTAAAGCTAACAAAACGTTCGCTAAGCGTCGAAAAGACTGTGATAAAAGATTTTTGTAACTGCGAATAGGTGAACACCATTATCCTGTCAGTAGTTTTCCAATCCGATAAAATCTCGATATTAATCGGCGTGTCGGAGCCAAGCGGTTGTTGGAGCAGGATATAGTTATTTTCCCGCTTTTCAATTAAATAATGGTCTCCGTTTGCAAGAGCAGTACCGTTATAACCAGCAAAGATTCCGGCGCACAAGCTCCCGTCGTTCCCAAGCACGACAGCCCCTGAAGGCGAAACCGTATGCTTTCCAACGGTTCTTGCCGATTTCAGGTTCCAGTTCGTATATAGCGTATGGTTCTGAAAATCTGTTTTGGAAAAATCGATATCGAGATATTCAAAACCCGTTATCAATTCGTCCGCATATCCGGACAGGACATCCCTTTGAAACATACCGATCATCTTCAGCCAATCGTAATCGTCTTTCGCGTTGTTAGTGATCTGATAATTCAACTGATAACCGAAGCTGAGATTCCAGATGAGATTTTCCTTGGAGAATGTCATTGTTTCATCTGATAAGTCGTGTTGATAAAAAAGAACCTTGTCTCGCATCATCATCTGCGCGAGTGGATATGGCTCCCAGGTATCCGCTCCCCAGTATTTCTGCGCCTCGCCGGTTTTTTCAAGGTATTGGATACTGCCGTAGAAACCTATTTCAGTCTCGGCGAGACGGTCGAAACCTTGTTCGGTCGCAAGAAGATTGTCTTTATACTTCCTTGTATGTTCTATCCAACCATCAATGTATCCGGTAATGGCAGGCGAAGATGTATTGAAATCGAACCACCATGACCGCGCTCCGATCTGATCTTCGAAAATAATATCTGAGTATACTTCCGTCTTCATTTGTTGCACGGAATTCTTCAATCTCTCCATTACGAAGGGAACCCATGGGCAGACCGTATATCCCCCGCGGGAATTATAAGATTCATAAAGCGGTTTTCCACTGTCTGTTATAACCGCAATATCCTGAACCGTAAGAGGAGAAGGAAGGGTTAAGAAAGTCGGTGATTCGTTGTCCCACCATGTCGGGTTTGTGTAAGGCATTGATAAAAATCCGAAGGTTTTCGCGCTGAGAACCATGTTTTTATAATTTTCAATCGTTCCGTACCTGCTATCCGGAGGAAAAATATCCGGTGTGTTTTCATCGAAACCGCCTTCCTGAAAACCGGCGAAGTGCAAAATTGAAGGCGCCGGGATATTCGGAAATAGCTTGGCGGCATATTGATCGAATGGCAGCTTGATGATACTTGCGTCCATCTTGATTTCCGGGGCTGCCGATATTATTCCGAAATTATCACTTAATTTTTCACGAAGAGAATTGTATTTGTCTAATGAATTATCCGTTCTATACGAAACTGCAGCTTCGTTTTTTGTCTGCCCTATCCTCATCCGGACAACAGGCGAGGTGAAAGTTTGCCCCTGCCAGCGCCAGATGCCGAACTTATGCAAATAGTATGTATAATCGGTATTATTGATTTTTGAATAATACAAGCCGAGTTTCAGGGGGATCAGCGGATTTTTATTATCAACCGAATAAATTGTAAGAGAACCGCCGCTCGATGATATCCAGAAAAAATCCGCGAAAACCCCGGGATAACCGGGATAGGTCGCTTCATACACCGGCCTCTGCTCAAAGAATGTTTTTTTTAGCAGAAGACCCGGCATTGATGGATACAGTCCTTCGATAATATCCGCGTTTGAAAACACTATATCCGAAGGGAAATGGATATATTCGATAGCTTCGGCCGTGCCGGTAACCTGAAGCGATAATTTCATATCGAACCAGTTATCGGAGGAAACTTGGAAAATAACATCAACGGACAATCCCCGCATAGCGCTGGATCCGGAAGGATATTTGAAGGTCAGCGTCTTCTCCGCTTCAGACCAGATATAACTGAAACCTCCTTCGCTCCATTGGCGGGATTCTATATATCCATTATCGCTCGCAAGTTCCGCCCGCCATAAAGATTCGATCCTGTTTCCTTGCGAGACCAAGCCACCGGTTTGTTTGTTCTTTATATATAAGATGGCGCCATTAGTCTTCCTGAAAGCCATCTCCCAATACTCGCTGTTGCCCGCAATAATCGCATCGGATGAGGAATCATCGAAATAAACGTCCGAATCGGACGAAAAGAGCTGGCTGGACAAAAACAATACTATTGAAATCAGGACAAATACCCTGAGCAAATGATAATTACCGCACATACTTCTGTCACCTCTCTGTAAAATTATTCCGTGTTTTGTGTGGGGTGGCCTGTATCCTGGTCTTCTTTGTTATCAGGCATCGCCTGAAGATATTTCGATTAAAATTAAAGAAAATAATCTGGTGGAGCTGAGGGGGATCGAACCCCTGGCCTCATGAATGCCATTCATGCGCTCTCCCAGCTGAGCTACAGCCCCACGAGCGCGCATTATTATATATATCTCCCGAGGTGTCAAGTTGTCTCTGAAGGAAGATAACTGAAGCGCCGCAAATACTCCGATGACAATTGCATGACAGATTGTATCTCATTCAATTCCTTGACTTTCCCTCTGAATGACGTATAATTTTGTGGGATAAGAGGTAGGCTAAATAATGTACATAAGATGGTGTTCTATTTTAATTGCTATGGCAATTTCATTGTGCGTAATAGCCGATGATATTAAAGTTATATCAGTTTCATTTGGTGTTCTGAACGAGGCAAATGGCAGTGATGTCGAAATCATCAGGATGGATTTATCCTCTGCTGATTATAACTTGGAATTGGATAAAACCAATCCTGCCAATATAAAAATCAGGATAACTTCCGCTCGTGAAGGATTGAAGTTGATCAACTCGAGCGGTAAAACAGCTTATACTCCTCCTTCCCAGAAAGTTTCGGGAATTTTTATCGAACATCCGGATGAGATTACGGTTGTCCTGCGTGTGAATCTGAAATCCAATTATCTCGTTGAGGCTGAAAAATCTGAAAAAAGCTTGCTTATAAAAATCCTTCCGGAAACCCAACCAACAAAAATTTTAGAGGCCGCCGGGAATCAGCAGGCATCATCCGGAACCAATATTGAGAACATCAAATGGGATTCCAGAATGCAGGAAAGCCAGGACTTCTTTTACCGCGGCTTTGCGCTGGTCACCCTTAACTATGCCTCAATCACAGGTAACTCCTTTTCATATTCAAATGGAATTTTTGAATTCGATAGAGGTTTTTCTTCCAGGCAAAAACTGTCATTTCTCGGCGACGGCCGGGTTTTTGGCGATTATTACCTGACCGTCCAGGCGTTTTACGATCCGCTGGATGATTCCGGCTTCGATTATAAACCCGTGAGCAACCTTTATTTCTTTGCAAAACTGGAAAACGGATTGAACTACGTTTCCATAGGTGATCACGACAAGGAGACCTTTACAAACCTTTATATAAATCGTTTTACTCAATCGTATATCGGGGCTGAGGCGCATCTGGAAAATGAATGGGGTTCAGCAACCGCTGTAGCAGCCATCTCCAAAGGTGGATCCGAAATACAGGAATTCCAGGCGGATAACACGACGGGCCCATATCAACTTTCGAGAACACCGATTGTAATCGGAAGCGAATTAGTCACCCTTGAGGAAAGGGATAAAAACTCCACCACTCGCGTATTGAATACCGAAGTTCAGACGCGGGGCATTGATTATTTCATCAATTATGAAGAAGGTGAAATCACGTTCGTGACGCCTATCGCCAAAGAAACCTTCAACAGGAACCCGAATTATATTGTCATCAGATATCAGTTCGAGCAGGTCGGTACAGGGAATGAATATGTAACCGCGGCGCAGATGCAGCTCAAACCTGTGTCCAACATGAGCATCGGAGCTTCATACATAAATCAATTCACGGATGGCGGTTTCGATGACAGAAACGAGACCTTCGGGCTGCACGCCGGATATGACGGCGGGGACACGCTTAATGCATTCGCCGAGGTCTCGTACAGCAACAAAGCGGGTGAAGACACCGATAACGGCGCCGCATATTATATGCAGCTGCAGGGAAAAATCGGCGATAAATTGCGTTATCGCGGCAGCTACCAGAAAATAGATTCTGATTTCACAAATATTGCCAACAGCCGTCTGAGGTTATACTCAAATCAATCCCGGATCGATACCGAGGCGCAGTATTCCCTTAATGAATATATCAATTTTTCCATGGGCTACAGGTCGGAGGAAGCGAATATTGATCATTCCGAAGGAAATCCCGCTGTAACCAATAGCTCATTATACGGTCAATGGCAGATGAACTATCCTGACATACCTGCCTTCACTATCCGCTATGATATTCTTAACAGATACGATGATTTGGCCGCAAACGAGCGCTCGATAGATTATGACAGCAATGAGCTGACGGTAAACGCGGAAAAATACATTGATATATTGGGAAAGACTGGATTGTTGGCAATCTATAGACATACCTATACGAATGACAAAACTGGTGACACTGGAGACGGAAAAATAAATCTATACGGCGCTAAATTAATCAACCGCCCGCTGAACGACATCATGCTTTTCGCTGAATACAGGCTGGAAACAGGAGATGTTCCGGGAGGCTCCGGGTATCCGGTTGATTATCATATATTAGGCGCCGGAGGAAGATTCTCTCCCATAATGAATCTAAATATAGACGTTTTATTTGAGGACCGGGAGCGGAAGCTAATATCTTCCGGCGAGAAAGAAAGCGAAGAAGACATTTGGTCGGTCGGAGGAGCTTATGTATTGTCCAGTTCTTTTCAAATCAATGGGAGATACGAAGATCGAAATCTGCTCGATTTTCTCGATACATCGAATAACCAAAAACAAAAAACTGCAACCCTTAGGTTCTTTATAAATCCTTTGAACAATCTCAGATTCGGACTCGGATATGAAATGGAAGACAGGGAAATATCATCTCTCGGAAATAATAAAAGTTACGAAGACAGGCTGCTGATTGAGGGCTCTTATAAAAGGGATAAGTCCATAGATATTTACGCGCGGTATCAGCTTGATTTGAATGAAGAGGAATTTCCGCCCTTGCCTGTAACCACATCGGAGAACAACATCAACCTTTTGGGCCTGAGGTTCTGGATCGGCGACAAATTCGATTTCCTCGGACGCTATAAAACTCAGAAGATCACCGGAGCAGATAATAACACTCTCACAACTATCACTTTCGAAGCAGGCTATCAGATGTTTGAAGAATATAAATTCATTCTCGGTTTCGAATCCGCCAAATTCGAACATCCCACATATCTGTCCGAAAATTATGAAGCAAGCAATTTGTATATAAGATTAGTAGCTGCGTTTTAAATGGAGACCCCACTATGAGTTCAAAAAAGCTATTTTTTATCTCTGTTCATTTGTTGCTCACCGTCGCTCTTCTATCTGGAGCTGTCGGACAAAACAGTCTCGATAACCCCGTAATATTTAAAACCGGCAACGGCTCTTCAGGCAACGCAGCGCCATATCTTTATATCAAGAATACCACGCAGTTTACATATCTTGTATACTCTGATGGAACCGTAACCGACAAAACGTATTCTTTCGAAGATGCCGATGATTACGATTTCAACGATATCGTGATCCGGACATTTATTGAAAATGACAATACGGATACTCCATCCATTTTCGTGACTCACCTCCAGAAAGACGCGGACTATGATCACGAAATTTGGCTCTCCGTAAATATACCGTCAGGATATAGGGCATTTTTCGAGGGAGCTTATTATAATTCCGGTCTGCAAAATATCAGAATATTTGGCTCGACAACGACATCTCTCGGTTTGACCGCCGAGGTAAAAATTATTCCGGTTGAGAAATTCTCCCTCTCGATATCACCGTTGTCGATTGAGGTTCCGCGAAACGATACCGGAATCTATAACGTGGCATTGGAATTCAAAGACAGCTTTTCAGGCAGTGTCTCGCTGACTGCGAAAGGTCTGCCCGCGGATACCTCCGCCGTTTTCGATCCGAATACGGTGACAGGCAATGCCGGGGAAACGAAAAACAGCGAATTGAAACTCGCCGTCGGTAAATCTGCGCCGCTTGGGAATCATAATTTTACAGTCCACGCAGAAACGACGGATTTCTATCGAGAGATAAATGCGGAACTCCGCATCGTGGAGGCTTCGGATTTTTCAATCAGCGTTGACCCCCCATCATCCCGCGTCGAACCCAGCAAACTCGTTTCTTTCGCCGTTACTGTCAAACCGGTCGGCGGTTTCGATGGCAGAGTGACTCTAAGCGCAGAGGGTTTGCCTGCAGGATTCAGCGCTACGATCGAACCGGGTTCAATTATAAGAGAGGGAAAAGCGGTCCTCACGCTTTCAATTCCTTCGAATGCGAACACTGGAACTTATTATTTCAGTATTAAAGCATCGAGCGGAAAAACCATCCATAATTGTGAAGTATCCCTTGAAGTTTTTACTTATACCGCCGATATGACTATCACAAAGAATTCGAACAAGACTACGGCCACATCAGGAGAGGAAGTTGCCTTCTCGATAAAATGTCAGAATACTGGAGATGTAACTCTAAAAAATCTCAGCATAAGCGATTCGCTGGAAGCAGCCTTCGAATTTTTATCTGCATCGCCGGAGCCCGGCATCAACGGCTCGGAAATCTCCTTCGCACTCGGCGATATCATTCCCGGAGAGACGAAAACGGTCTCCATCAATGTAAAACTGACAGATTCCGCGGAGTTGATAGGCAGCGCTTCGAACTATGCGATTGCCTCATCCGACAGGATTCAATTCAAACGCTCGAACACTGTGAACATCCAGGTCGGAAAACCCGCTTTATCTTTGGTAAAAAAAATCAGGAACGCAAACCCTAGCTTCAGACCGGGCGGAATTGTCATTTATGGATTAGTCATAAAAAACCGTGGTTCTGCTCCTGTTTACGATCTTAATATTAAAGATCAGCTCCCGGACAGCTTTTTCTATATTTCCGGTAGAACGCTTGTTAACGGCGCAGTAGCGGCAGATCCGATCGTGAACAGCACTGAGTTGTTGTGGAAAATCGAGAAATTAGACAGCGGAAAGGAGCTTGACATCATATATCAGGTTTCGATCTCGTCTGCTGCCAAAAATGGAAGACACATTAACAGCGCGGAGGTAACCGCGAAGGATGGCGCAGGAAGAACGGTCCAAGCCGGCCCAGCCCAAGTTTTGGCAACTGTTTCACGAGGCAATATCCTGCTCTATTCAAGCATCGAAGGAACAGTCTTCGAGGATGCGGATGATGACGGTTTCTTTGGAGCGGGCGATAAACCGGTTCGTGACGTCTGGGTGTTTCTCGAAATGGGTGTAAAAACGAAAACCGGCACGAACGGCGAATACATCTTCGACTCAGTTCTTCCCGGAGAACATTTATTAACGGTAGATACAAGGTCGCTCCCATCCGATCTTGAGCCTGATAAAAAATTCTATATTGCCAATCCCCTTGAGGGCGGGAGAGAATACCTCGATATTCCTTTGAAGATCAAGGATGAAGGGAGTATTGAAGGAAAACTGGCTTGGAGCGACAATGTTGACCCAAGTATTTCTGCATTCTCTCTCGGCGGCTTGAAAATATTGCTGGATAGCAAATACTACATTTTATCCGGAGAAGACGGGAGGTTCATTTTTGACGGAATTCCGGTCGGCAGTCATACGATCAGCATTCCGAAGGGATTCCTCCCGCGGGGTCTAAGCATTGTAACATCCGACTCTTTATCCGTTGATGTGCAACGAAGGGTTTCGTCCCCGGTGGAATTCATTCTTAACGGCAATCCGTATGGATCACTCGAGGGCAGGGTTGTTGCGGTTGCCAAAAATTCCAACGGCTCTCCGGTCTCGACGCCTGTCGAAGGTATCGCCCTTACCCTGAATGAGAGCGCAAGAATTCTATCAGACAAGGCGGGCAATTTTAAATTCGATAAACTCCTCCCTGGAAAATATCAAATTAAAATTGATATAACGACTATTGAAAAAATGCATTACCGATTGAAGTCTCCCCAATCCGTAGACGTTGAAATTGCCGCTGGGAAAATCCAAACGATAGAGATTCAGCTTGAAACGCTGGCTTTCCTTGAAATTAAAATAAATCAATAGCGGAGAGAAAAGATGATTTCCAAAATTAATAAAACGTCACGAATCAACGCAGCTGCGCAAAACACAACAAGGAGTTTTCTTTTTCTTCTCTTCGCCATAATGCTCGCTCCATATTCTGTTTTCTCTCAGACAGCGGATATTACCGGCCCTACTAACTTCAACGATTGTCAACAGCAAACGATGACAATTACGATTGTCAACAATGGCACAGACCCTGCGACAAATATCGTTGTGGATTATTTCTATCTCAGCGGATTTTCATTCGTATCCGGCACTTCGCTCGTCACCTACCCTGCCCCTCCGAATGACACAGCAGACCCGAGCGACAACGGCAGCCGGCTACGCTGGACATTAACGCAGGATATCAATCCTGGTGAAACCGTCACCTTAACCTTCGATCTAATTACTAATTGCGCGGCACAAAGCGGAACCCATAGCGTTACAGTTACATACGATCCGGGCGCGATGACCACATCAGATACTGTTTATCTTACAGTAAATCACGGCGCTCTGGTCGTAACAAAAACACCATCGGTTACGAACGCATTCGTCGGCGATACTGTTACCTGGACTCTTACTGTTCGGAGCACCGGTTTCGGTCCCGCATCCAACATCGAAATAACGGACGTCCTCGGTTCCGGTCTCACATTCATAAGTTCCACTCTTCCCGGCGGCGGTTTGAGCTATAATCACCCAGTTCTCGCTACCGGCAGCTCGCTTTCCTACACAGTTACCGCGAGAATAGATTCTTGCATTAACCTTGAAAACACATTGAATGTCAGCTGGGGGTGCGGAGGCGGTGTTTACTGCCAGGAAGACCTCTCCTCAAGCGCAAGCATCAACCTCACTGTCAGGGAACCTGCGCTTGAATTTTTATCAATTACACCTTCGCCTATTGTCTTCAATTTCTGCCAGACAGCTACCGTTACGCTTCAAATTAGAAACAACGGCACAGGACCGGCGATAAGTCCTCATATAGTCCCAACTTTCCCGGCTGGTTATCAAATAGTCAACTCGACGGTTCCGGTCACATGGGACGGAACACGTTGGAGCCTGCCGACCATTGCAGCAGGGGCAACAGTAACTTATTCATTCGATTTAACAACAAGTAATTATTGCACGCTTAATAACGGCCTTATCCTGTTCGATGCTGATTGTACCAATGAATGCAGCAACCTGTTTACAGCACCTCAGATTGAAATAGCTTCTATGAACGTCCTTTCGGATTTCCCGTCTCTATCCGTGACAAAATCCGCTCCGAATGAAATTGATGTCGGTCAGACAATAAATTATGCCGTAACCGTATCTTATAACGGAAATCCTTCTTATAGCGGAGATGTTACAATCGTTGATACGCTGCCGGCAAACATAATCCCTATAAATATTACAGGCGGCGGTGTTTACAACTCCGGTGCAGGAACCATCACATGGACTATTCCAGCGGCAAGCGTAATAAACGGTGTTATCCTTAACGCCACATTTGACGGCCCGACCACGGAAACCTTCCCGGAAATATGCAATTATTGCTTCAATACGATGACAAACACCATTACTGCAAGCACACAGGTGACCTGTCCGCTCACGCCGACGCTTCACTGCGACCTCAATGCGACGGCAAGCGCTTCCACGAGAATCAACTGCCGGGAAACCGGCGGTACGGCTACAGTTACTGGTTCTAAAGAGGCTGCATACAACAATACGGAAAACTGCACGACAATCCCATACACACTCACGTTCACTTTCGGCATCGGAATTACCGACACATGGTCAACAATATCCCTCCAGGAAATGATGAACAACGGCCAGACTCCGAGCGGAAATGCGACATTTACTGTGGGAGTAATCTCTGTAACCAGACCTGTCCCGGTTGATGGAAACTGGGGAATGCTTAACTTCCTGGACGCAGCAGGTGCTCCAGGACCAGCTGGGCAAACCCTCGTTGTAACTTATTCATTATATCAGCCTAATACCGGCAGCTATTATAATGACGCCGTGCTGACTGTTCCCACTCTTGGAGGTGGCATATGCGGTACCGGCAACCAGCAGGTTTTGGTTACAGAATTGGTTGCTGTGGATGCCTCGGCCGGCGCGATTTCCGTAAATGTTCCGACCTTTCTCGATCAATGTGAAACGATAACTGTAACGCTAAATATCTCCAAGGGAACATATCATCTCTATAATCCTGTCGTCCGTTTCATCAGCTCCGATTATACTTATGTCCCGGGTTCGGCAACCTGGAGCGGCGATGGAGTAACATTCCCAGGCGGCAGCATAGAGCCGTCCATTTCCGGTAGCACGTTGACCTGGAATAATACCCAGTGGGGTCTGCCGTATCTCGATTCAGGTTCAAATCAGTACTATGCGTTCCAAAACGGAGGAACGATCACTTTTCAGGCGGTTAAATCGTCTTCCTGCTCGAATCTTCCGGATGCCGACGCTGATCTTTATTTCGACGATAACTGCGAACGCCTTGGACGAAACGGCTCTCCCAGCACGAACCTCAAATCATCCTCGAGCGACTCGCCTATCGTCTTATCCAAGGGCAATATCCTCATCAGGAAATTCCCGGAGCTTGTAACGGCCACTTCAGATACGGTTTCTTTTACCGTCACTATTGTTAACACAGGCGATGGTACTTCTTACAATACTGTAATCACAGACATACTCGGCGCTGATATGCTATTTGATCCGGCATACACAGGTGCCGCAAGCATTAATCCGGATACAGTTGACGGAGTCCCTTATAATCCAACAATCACGGGCAGGACGCTCATCTTCAATCTCGGAGATCTTGCTCCGAATGATGTCGTTCTGATCACGATACCCGCGAGAATTGTCGGATGCAATGAAGCGCAAATGTTCAACCGAGCCGAAGGCTCATGGGGCTGCGGTGGTTCCCCTTCGGACTGTCAGGTTCTTCCGGTTAGCCGGCAGGTCAACGTGAACCTCCAGGACAGCAACCTTCTCATTCGTGGCAGCGGCGACGTTAACCTCTGCGAGCAAAACACCCTTCAGCTCGATGTTCTCAACAGCGGCAGGACAATGGATTACGCTGTCCAGGCTGTTTTCATTATTCCGACCGGCCTTAATTATGTGGCAGGCAGTACCTTGATCAATGGAAGCATCACAGGCGAGCCTGTTCAGGTAGGTAATGAGCTGACATGGGCATTCAACAGCTATGCGGCTGGCTTGGGGGATCTCGATCCCGATGAAATGATTACTCTTACTTTCGATGTAAGGACCGATTGCGATCTGTCGAACAGTGTAAGTTTCCAGTCATACGGAAGGTATATCGCTCCCTGCGATAACTATGTCGGCAATATAAGCAATACAGTAACTTATACGCTTGAAATTAATGACAACCGAGCAAATCTGCAGGTTACAAAAGCGCCTGCATCTCAAACCGGTGAGCTAAACGACAGCATTACGTGGACTATAACGATTAGGAATACCGGTCTCGGCACCGGATATAATCTTGAATTCTACGATGCGCTCCCCGTTGGTGTAACCGTTCCGGCATTGCCGGGATACGGAATATCGAACCAGGCATTGAACAGCGTTCCGCAGATAGTCTTCGACGACGGACTTCCGGTTACTAACCTCGGAGCGGTCGGAGCTCCGAGAACATTAATTGATATTCCGTCCGGTGGAATCATTACATTCGATGTTACAGCTCGAGTGGATTCCTGTTCCGCTCTCACTTCCCAGAACCAGGCGAATGTGCGTTGGGGCTGCAATAACGGCTGCCGATTCTCGTATATTCCGGGTGCTGCGGATCTGACGACATCGCCAGTGATAGCTCTTATCAACCACCAGCTCGCTTCCGAGTCCATATGCGGCGCTGTCTTTTCGTTCGAGGTTCAGAACACCGGTTCAAGGGCAGTCAGCGTAAATTTGGTGGACACTCTTCCAGCTGGTTTCGTATATGCGGCTGGAACCGCAACAATAGCTTCGGACTATGCTCCGCCGAGAGGAGACCTGGTCGCTGAACCGGCAGGTGCCGGTACCGGAACGATCACTTGGGATGCGACGAATATACCTTTAGTATATCCCGGTGAAACGATAACAATCACGTTCGAAGCACGTAATAACGTAGCAGCGGGTAATTGCGCTGCACCGATTAACGGTACTAATACTATTTCGATGACTTATAACAACAGTTGCGGAGATTCCTTCGGTCCCGTCAACAGTTCCATCACGATTGATCTGAATCTACCGAATTTCACAATTGATGTTCAACCCGATACGCAGATCGTTCCACCTGGCACAGCTGTTTGCTGGAACATCGTTCTTAGCAATGCTGCTGGCGGCGATATAGTTGACAGTGTGGATGTTGAGATAACTTTCGGTCCTGATTACAGCGCCGCAAGTATAATCGCAGGTAATGGGTCTGACGGAACTGTGCCTGTTATTGCCGGAAACACCGTCACCTATTCCAATATATCCGTCAACGAAAATTCGAACTGGACCGCAAACGTCTGTGGAACCGCCATCACCAATCCGGATGTCAGCCAACTCTGGGTAAGCGCTACAGCGACCGGAGAATGTTCATCGGGATGTTTCTTCGGCACCGCCTCGGATACCAGCTCATCAGCAGTCGGCCAGATCGTGAAAACTGTCGGACCTGCAACCGCTACCATCGGTGAAGAGGTTACTTATACGATAACAGTGGATTATGACGGAGGCAGCAGCAACTATCAAAATGTCGTCATCACGGATACACTGCCAGCGAATATAAGTTTTGTTTCACAGATAAGCTATAGTGGTCCCAACGCTCCTGTCACTCCATCCTGCGCTGCCGGTGTCTGCACTTGGAATGTCGGCAACTTTACAAGCTCCGCAACAGGTGAACAATCCATCTTCGTCTTCACTGCAAGAGTGGATAATGTCGCAGCCAACCAGAACGGCAATACGCGAACGAATACTGCAAGAGCTACCTATGTTGTTAACGGCTTTAATTATGACGCATCAGACACGGTCGATTTTACAATTATCGAACCTGAACTTGTCCTTGCAAAGACAAGAACCAGCGCCGCCACAGGTGATGCCGGAAATACAGTGTCATATAGATTACAGACGAACCACCTTGGGAGCAGCACGGCGACCGCGTATGACGTTGTCATCCAGGACACAGTTCCTTCCGATATGACATATGTCGCCGGGAGCCAGGCTTCCGCGCCTGCAGCAGACTCCTTCACCCAGGTCGGACAAGTTCTGACTTGGACATATAACAGCCTCCCGAGCGGGACTACTTCCGTAATTACGTTTAACGTAACTGTAAACAATACAGTAGAGCCTGCACAGATAATCACTAATCCAGCACAGACAACATGGACAAGCCTTGCTGCGGATTCCGACCCGAACGAACGTAACGGCAGCGGCGGTGTCAACGATTATATAAGCTCTTCCTCCGTAAACTTCACGATTATCAGTCCGACTATAGATAAAATCCTGACCGGCGCGGCAACGCATACGATAGGAAGCACCGTGCCTTACCAGATAACAGTGTTTATGATCGAGGGGAGAGTTGATAATTTCAGAGTCCGCGAGCTTATGCCGGACTACCTTACAATTGATACGTCATCAATAGTTATCACCCCAGCTTGGGCAAATACACAGACGATAACCGGCCCTAACAACGGAACCGCCAATTCATATATAACCTGGGATTTCGGAACAGTGAATAATCCCGCGCCCGGGCAAAACCTTGTTATCACGTTCAATCTGATTGTTGCTGATGTAGCAGCAAACGATGACGGGGAAACATTCACAAATAGAGGCCGAATACTATATAACAACTATTACAATACCGCGGTAACCACGACCGATAATGCTCAGGTAATTACAATCAGAGTCCCTGCCCTTGTAACAAATAAAACAATCACAGCCGTTAACGGCGGCGCTCCAACTGCGACAGTCGGCCCTGGAGATATAATTACTTATCAATATACAGTCAGGAATGCAGGGACAGGTGTTGCTAACAGCGTTAATATCACAGACACATTTCCGAATTCATATTTAGAATTCGTTGCCGGCAGCGCAAGATTGAATGCAGCACCGATAGCGGATCCGACCGGCTTGCCAGGCCCGAATCTTAATTTCAATCTGTCTCAGACAATCAATGGCGGAGCGACTATCACATTAACCTTCAACGCGAGAGTCTTAAGCACAGTCAGCAGCGGAACCGTCATTAATAATATTGCGTATGCCGCAGGCTTAGACGCTATTAATAATCCGATACCGGTAAATAACACCGATCATGTAGCTGGAGACACCGATCTCGACGATCTGGATAACGAGAGCATTACCGCCGTTGTCCCAGGGCTTGTTGTTGATAAATCCGTCATTAGGATAAACGGTGGAGCTCCGGGCACATTCGTACAACCTGGCGACACAGTCACATACCAGGTGACAATCCAGAATGTTGGCGGGGCTAATGCCCTGACTGTTGACTTGACTGATGTCCTGCCGAGCGCTGACTTTACATATGTAAATAACAGCACAACGCTCGACGGCGGTCCAGCTGCAAACCCGGCAATTGCAGGTAATACGCTTACATGGGATTTGAACCTTACTATTAACGGGGGCAACCCGACAGGTTCAACGAGAACCATAACCTTCGATGCACTTGTCGGCAGCGGCATTCATCAGGCGACTGTTTATACCAATACAGCATCTGCCGTCAATGGTGTTGACGGCAACAGTACTGCTATTCCGACAGCCTCGACAGACCCACAGGATAATGACCTTGATGATACTGATACCGCCGACCTAACCGGCGCAGAGCCCGCCCTTGTTACAGATAAGGTTGTCTTCCAGGTTAACGGCGGAGCGCCATCCGGTACACCACCTTTCGTATCAGTCGGCGATGTTGTTACCTTTAGATATACTGTGACAAACGTCGGCATGGGAACGGCATATAATCTTGATTTGACCGATATCCTTCCGAGCGGTTTTACATATCAGGCGGGCAGCACGAACGTCACATGGTCGACGGGCTCATATACAACGGACCCTGCAATCGCAGGCGTCAATCTATCATGGAACTCTTCAGCACAGTTAGCCGGTTCGCAGGTTCTGACGCTTCAGTTCAACGCCACAGTCCAGAACAGCGCATTCATCCCGATTCCTCCGAGCGGACAGTTCGAGAATATCGCTTCCGCCACGGCGGATGACGGCGCGGGGACACCGGTTCCCACGGATAACAGCGCCGACGTACCTGCGGACACCGATCTCGACGATACAGACAACGCCTTTATGCAGCCGGCTGATCCGGCCCTTGTTGTGGATAAATCCGTCGTTTCAGTCAACGGCGATCCTTTACGGACATTTACGGAGCCGGGCGACACGGTTCGCTATCGCGTAACCATTCAGAACGTCGGCGGCGCACCGGCATTGAGTGTTGATCTTCAGGATACCATAGACACCGCTACGACATATGTTGCAGCCACGACTAACTCCTCGTGGAACGGCGCTTTCTCCGGCTCGCATATATCCAATCCGTCCATCGCGGGCAGTGTCCTTACGTGGGACAGCTCTGTGATACTCGGAGGCAACGGAACAGTCCTGTCTCCGGGCGCGACTGTTACATACGATTTTAGTGTTCATGTTACATCGTCTGTTGCCCAGGGTGGAACGATACTCAATACCGGTTACGGCAGCGGCGTTGACGGCGCGGGAACACCGATTCCGGCGAACAACTCCGCGAGCGTCCCGGCTGATACAGACCTGGATGACACGGACAGCGTCACGCTTCCGACCTACAAACCGGGCCTCGTTACGGACAAGACCGTCCAAGCAGTGAACGGCGCCCCTTCGGCCGGATTCATCGAACCGGGCGATGTTATAACTTATCAATACACGATTCAGAACGTCGGCCAGGCAGTGGCATACAATGTTGACATCACCGACACGCTGCCCAGCTCAGACTTTACATACGTAGGCGGTTCTTCAACCCTTGATGCGGCGCCTATCGCCGACCCGGTCATTGCGGGCAGCAACCTCACCTGGAACACGAACAGCACCATTGCCGGCGGCAACCCGACCGGCGCGACCATAACGCTCAGGTTCAACGTAACCGTAGGCAGCGGAATACATCAGGGGACGGTTTACACCAATACAAATTGGGCGGTTAACGGCACCGATGGAGACGGAGGCGCTATAGCCCTCGCTTCCGGCGATGCCGAGGACATAGACCTCGACGACAGCGACTCGGTCAACCTGACAGCTTCCGAGCCGGCTCTCGTTACTGATAAAATTGTCTTTCAAGTGAACGGCGGCGCACCATCGGGTACACCTCCTTTCGTATCAGTCAGCGACGTTGTTACCTTCAGATATACGGTTACCAATGTCGGCACCGGAACGGCATATAATCTTGATTTGACCGATATCCTTCCGAGCGGCTTTACATATCAGGCAGGCAGCACGAACGTCACGTGGCCATCGGGGTCGTATACAGCAAACCCGACAATCGCAGGCGTCAATCTTTCATGGAACTCTTCAGCACAGTTAGCCGGTTCGCAGGTTCTGACACTCCAGTTCAACGCCACGGTCCAGAACAGCGCATTCATCCCGATTCCTCCCAGCGGACAGTTCGAGAATATCGCTTCCGCCACGGCTGATGACGGCGCGGGGACACCGGTTCCCACGGATAACAGCGCCGACGTATCTGCGGACACCGATCTCGACGATACAGACAACGCCTTTATGCAGCCGGCTGATCCGGCCCTTGTTGTGGATAAATCCGTCGTTTCAGTCAACGGCGATCCTTTACGGACATTTACGGAGCCGGGAGACACGGTTCGCTATCGTGTAACCATCCAGAACGTCGGCGGCGCACCGGCATTGAGCGTTGATCTTCAGGATACCATAGACGCCGCTACGACATATATTGCAGGCACGACTAACGCCTCGTGGAACGGCGCTTTCTCCGGCTCGCATACGTCTAATCCATCCATCGCGGGCAGCGTCCTTACGTGGGACAGCTCTGTGATACTCGGAGGCAACGGAACAGTCCTGTCTCCGGGCGCGACTGTTACATACGATTTTAATGTTCATGTTACATCTTCTGTTACCCAGGGTGGAACTATCCTCAATACCGGCTACGGCAGCGGCGTGGACGGCGCGGGAACGCCGATTCCGGCGAACAACTCCGCGAGCGTCCCGGCCGATACAGACCTGGATGACACGGACAGCGTAACACTGCCGACCTACAAGCCGGGCCTCGTTACGGACAAGACTGTCCAGGCTGTTAACGGCGCCCCTTCGACCGGATTCATCGAACCGGGCGATGTAATAACTTACCAATACACGATTCAGAACGTCGGCCAGGCAGTGGCATACAATGTTGACATCACCGACACGCTGCCCAGCTCCGACTTTACATACGTAGGCGGTTCTTCAACCCTTGATGCGGCGCCTATCGCCGACCCTGTCGTTGCGGGCAGCAACCTGACCTGGAATACGAACAGCACCATTGCCGGCGGCAACCCGACCGGCGCGACCATAACGCTCAGGTTCAACGTAACCGTAGGCAGCGGAATACATCAGGGGACGGTTTACACCAATACAAATTGGGCGGTTAACGGCACCGATGGAGACGGAGGCGCAATCGCCCTCGCTTCCGGCGACGCCGAGGACATAGACCTCGACGACAGCGATTCGGTTGATCTCGCCGGCAGAGAACCCGCCCTTGTAACAGATAAGGTTGTCTCGCTTGTCAACGGAGCGGTTCCTAGTTCATTCCCGCCAATAGTCGCTCCCGGTGATCTGGTGACATTCCAGTACACCGTTACGAACGTTGGTGATGGAACAGCTTATAACGTTGATCTCACTGATATACTGCCAAACGGATATACCTATCAGGCTGGCAGCACGAGCATCACGTGGCCCTTGGGGTCGTATACAGCAGACCCGGCAATCGCTGGAGTAAATCTTTCGTGGGATTCCTCCGCACAATTAGCCGGAGGACAAGCGCTTACATTAACGTTTATAACTCTTGTTACAAACGACGCATATCGTCCTCTTCCCTCCGGTAATTGGATTAATACATCCAGCGCTTTTGGAGATGATGGAGCGGGCACACCTATCCTGGCCGACAACAGCACCGATGTTCCAGCAGATATAGACCTTGATGATACAGATACTGCCGATCTTGTACCTGCGCAACCTGCCCTTGTAACCGACAAGGAGGTTGTCAGCGTTAATGGTGTTATTGGAGCTATTAATGTGCAACCAGGTGACTATATCCGCTACAGATATACCATTACAAATGTCGGCAGAGGAATTGCATTCAATGTTGACACTGATGACACGCTTGACATAGGTTTGTCCTATAACACTGCTTTGATTCCTCCGACAACTACAGCAGCAACCTGGACCGGCAATTTCACCGGATCTCATACAGGTGATCCAGCCGTAACCGGAACTCCAGTAATCGGAATGTCCCTGTTATGGGACAGTTCAACAATTCTCGGAACAACTGATGGAATTATTCTCACATCAAGCGCTGTACTGACGATGGAATATGATATTTATGTAACAACCTATATCGTAGAAGGGACACCTGTTAATAATTCCGCCCATGCCGCAGCTATCGACGGGCGTGGAATCGCTGTGCCGGCGAACAACTCAGCAGCCGTTATAGCCGACACTGACCTGGATGACCGTGACGGGACTGTACTGTTCACAGAGGAACCTGCGCTCATAGTCACAAAACAAGCGAGTCTGACTACAGTTCGTCCAGGCGATGTCGTAACATTTACGGTAACAGTTCAAAACGTCGGTTTGGGCGATGCACTCGAACTTTACCTCACCGACCAGCTTCCGGCTTGTTTCAGCTATGTCCCCGGTTCGACTCATGTAACCTGGCCTTCAGACCCGACGGATACTGTCCTTTCACCCTGGAATATGAATCCCTCGATTGCCGGTGATAGACTTACTTTCAATATCGGTGCTAAATTGGATGGCGGCGATCCGACAGGCGAAACTCTTACCCTGACATTTAATGCTCTCGTAGGGACCGGATGCCCGACAAAGGTAACTAATAATGTTCTGGCAAGGGGTGTTGACGGGGACAGCAATCCAATAATCCTCGGTGGTATTGATCCAGACGATACGGATTGGGATGATGCTGATTCCGTGGATTTGAATGTTCTTGTTCCGGAACTCTCGCTGCAAAAATCAATCGCTCTTATCAACGGATCTGCGCCTGGAACAACCATTCAGCCTGGAGATACTATAACTTATGAAATTGTTATCAGGAATACGGGCCTTGCACCTCTAATGAGATTAATAATTACTGATGTCAAACCCTCATCGGAATTCGAATATATTTCAGGCAGCTCGTTATATAATGGTTCATCAATCAGCGATCCTGCCATTAGCGGGCTTCAGCTGCGATATGAAATAATCAGGATTTTGAACGCCGGAGAAACATCAACGCTTCGTCTTTCATTCAAGGCCACAGCAGTTTCAGATGGAATGGTTTATACGAACTGCGCGGATGTTGTTGGTTATGATGCTGCCGGTGGCGAAATCAATACTGACGAGAGCTGTGTAAACATTACTGGTTACGTTCCGCCGAGCGACGGAGATATCAGCAAGTTAAGATGCGATGTCCAGACTTCCGGTATCAATAACCGCTTATGCGCAGGCGATATCGCGTCGTATTGCGTCACGCTTTATAACAATGACACTCTTTCGATCCACGATCCTCATTTGACGTTCATACTGCCTGTTGGGATAGAAATCGTTCCAGGAACATTTGTGCTCGACGGGAAAGTGATTCCCGATCCCTCTATCACTGCCGGAACCGTTGATGTTACACTTTCAACAGTCCTTCCGAAAACGACATCAGTGGTATGTTTCCAGATGATCGCCACCGCCAATGCCAAACTCGGAAGAATTGATTTCGAGTTCGTTGTAACCGACAGAACGGGAAAGAGCACAACCTGCGCCATTGCGAACATAATCACGGTTGACGATTGCCAGGAAACCAATTGCGGCGGAATCGAAAAACTGAATTATCCCATCCGCGAATGCAACAGGCTTGTAGCAATCGTGAAACCTGAATTCGATACTGCTTATGCGATGTACGCGGCAGGGTCTTTCTACAGATTCGCAGCATCCGCTGCAGTAATTAACAACGCATCCGATCAGACCATTACGGCAGATTATAACGATCTCTGGAAATTCAGATTGTTCGACATCGCGGAAAAGAACCTCGACGCCATCACGATGAGAGGCGGTTTAAGCGCTTTCGTGCGTATTAACGATAAGGAACGGCTTCAGGTTATTTATCAAGGCGCGGCTCCATATTTTGACAGAGATGAACATGGGGAAGCGACCTTCTGGTCATCTGAGATTGACGATTCCATCAACACAGCATCCATCGGTCTAACCCTGTTTGCGCAGGCTGAACGGATATTCGCACTCAAGGAAAAAACCAATTTCCTCGTTGAGTCTTCATCACAAGCTGGACTGATAGAAGAAACTGAAAACCAGATGAGAGAAAAGATTCATCTGCTTGACGTTCTCATCAACCAGACCTTGACACCGGCAGCGCCCACATTAAAATCAATTCCAGAAACCGCTGTTATAAAAATAGTAAACGGAAAAACTGAATTTGTGACGGTAGCTGCGGGAGACCGCATCATCGAGACATCCGCGGCGATCCTGCTCGGCGTGAGCCGTTATCTGCAATGGGAGAATTCGAATAGCTTGTCCGCCCCCGAGATGATCGAAGCCAAGGCCAACGCTTCCAGCACGGCATCGAAGATAGGAGCTCTGGCATTCGCTCATATAACCATATCAGTTGATGACGCAATCAATTCTTTGAAGCCATCCGGTTCTCAAGGCAGCGCGAACGTTGATAAAGATCAGGATTCGTCATTCGACCTGAGAGCCTTGACACTTGCTTCTGAAGCATTGGCGGAATGGGCGCGGACCGATGCTGCGTCTGCGAGCGAAGCCAATGCAGCGATTAAAAAGATCGGCAACTTCGTCGCCAATCTTCAGAATCCTGATGGATCATTCTATATCGGGGACATTTCTTCCGACTTTAAAAACCAAATCACCGCAATCAGGATTCTTTCGGATTGTCAAAAAGCCGTTAGCGGGACCGACTACAATAACCATATCCTCAAAGGATATTCCTTTATTGAAAACACTCTGTGGATCGACAAGTTCGGACTCTACAGGTCCGGAAATACCGGCGGAGTGTTCTCCTACAATCCATTCGACCTCGCGGTTTACATCCAGAATTACCTTAAAGATGGATTGAGGTTAAAGACTCTCGGAAAAATAGCGCTTGATTCAAGGCTGCACAGGTTCCTCGATACCATATTGAACAACGGTGGAATGCAGCTCGATGACGGCTGGAGGCAGAACGAGCATCTTCTCGTATCAAGTTTTTCCACGATTCCGAAGACGGCCGTCTTTTCGGTACCGATGGGCAAACACCTTATGTCTGTTCTTAACGCAAAGATCGAGTTTGTTGACCCCGTGGCGCAAGTCCCTGAGTCTCTAATCGAGATGGACGGCAAGAACCTTATTAAACTGGAGAGCCTGAACTGCAGCGCTTCTTATGCCGCGCCTTCCCAGAGGCAGTTCGTTACGGATATCGGCAATTTCGCTCTGTCCGAGTTATACGGCGCATCTCTTAATTTCTCGTCATACACTTATCCGACATATCTTATGAACAAGTTGCCGAACACTGCATGGATGCTTGCCCGCAAGATGGGCGAGTATGCTCTCTACAACTCGTTTACGCTCGATTACTCGAGCAAATCCGGTCTGGATCTCAGATTCAGCGAGAAACTTATGAAGGAAATTCCCGGTGATTCAGCTGCAGCGGAAATCAAACTGCGCAAACTTCTCTCCCAGCTCGCAGTATCTGCCGGCGAGAATTTCGATTTCAATGCGTTAAACGCCTTCAAACCGCTGTTCGTTCTCTTCGGCACCGCCCTTCCAGGAGTGGACAGAAGCATGAGCGAACAGCTGATCATAAATCCTAAATTGCTCGGCTACAGCGAGGACAGAAGGATATTTCTATCGGATGTCGGCTTGAACCTGGCGCGCCAGGCGAACGAATACAGATTCATCGAGCAGAGCAAGGCAGAAATTAAATATGTTTTGCCGATCCTTAAAGCCCAGATCAGCGCTTCGCTTGAATTCTTGAACAAACATTTTATGAAAGGTATTGGCGAAGAGGGCATTTTGCCATCTTACATCTACCCTGAGATCAACAGCAGCGGTGAGCCTCTGAATTATATCTCTTCAACCGAAAAGACTGACCTGTTCGCGATGTTATCAATTCTCGAAGGTGCGACCGCGGCGATGGATTCGAAGGAGAAGAGCGTATCAACCGAAGCAAAAGGCATTGCCGATAAACTCGTGGGTTATATCATCGAAAACTTTTATGACAAGATACTCGGCAGGTTCAAGAACTCAGAGTCGGATGCAGACCTCAGCACCGTGAATTTATACTATTTGAACAAGCTCGGCCTTAAGGCTTCATCGTGGCTTAATCCGGTCGATCGCAAAAAATTCACGGATGATGCTGCAGCTTTGCTGAAAAACAGAATACTCGAGGGTTCCACCGGCGTAAAAATCAGCGTTGATGGAAAGCCCGGAAAGGTATCTTCGATAGTTGACATCAACACCGTCATAGCAGCCAGCTTTTCAGCAATGAGGATGGCTTTGGACATCCATAAGGCATCGAACAATCCTGAGTGGCTTAACATCGCAAAGAAACTTTGGGAAGCGCAACTTGATGAAGGCTTCGATTCCACTTTAAAGATATTCAAGGGCTTGCGCACATCGGATGAAAAATTGCAGGAGCAGGTTATCTACCGATACAACAGTTTCGATATCGGTATGGTTATCGGCGCGGTCAACGAGATAATGCCTTATCTCGAAGATGACAGCCGAATCAACGCATTTGAAGGTCTAAGGGTCTTCTTCGACAAGATCGTCGAGGGGGCCGAGGTTCAGTACCTACCGTTCAAAGAAAGAGATAGATTCCATACAGGCGAGTTTGACCTTCTTCCCGGACTGAGGACTGAGGTTACAATCAAATATGATGACGATGTCATTTTGCCAAAAGGTGTATATCCGGGAGAGACAGTTAAATTCATCCTGAAATTGCAAAACAGATGCGCTCCTTCAATAGCTTCAACCTCGGAGTACGATTTTATAGATATCACCGACATCCTGCCACCCAGATTCACCTACATCAAGGGTACTACTTACATAAACGGCATAAAAGGACCCGAACCGAACGGAGATGATACACTTTCCTGGCAGCTGAGCGGCAAGGGATCGGAAGGTATAATCCTTCTCACATTCCTCGCTAGCGTTGATACGGATGCGACGGAAGGAGACTATATCAACTATGCGAAGATGGCATATGTCCCTGCTGGTTTCGGGACAGCCTATGTAGCCCCAAGTGGCTGGGCGCAAAGCCTTGTAAAGATACTTAAAGCCTCAGCTCTCAGATTGAAATTCTTCGAAGATGTCAACGCCAACGGTACCAGAGATGAAGGGGAAATCGAGCATCTTATCCCCTCTATTACTCTTACACTGGATTCCCTCACGTCCTTCTCCTCCACACGCAGAGGTACTTTCGAACCCCTGTTGGTTAAACCGGGTTATCATTCTCTCTACCTGCCAACGATCAATCCGGACACATATTGGTGGCTGAGCGGCAACAATCCGATTCAGTTCCATTCCCGAATTGAAGAAGATACCGTATTGGAAGTGCCGTTGACCTACAGGAGGATCGTGGAAGGCTATACATTCGAGGACCTCAACGGCAACGGGGTTTGCGAAAAGGATAGCGAGGGACTTGAAAACATCGAACTCGAGACCTCTTACGGCCTGACAATTATAAGCGGAGAAAAAGGCTACTTCTACTATATTTCGCAATCGCCCAATGAAACAGTAGCGATCAAATACGGTCAGAGATTTGCTCCAGGAAAAGATGCGCGAGTTGAAATGAAGTAATCGGGAGGCATCCGGGCTTCGAGCTTGAATAAAGCCAAAATAAATGGCGTCCAGCTTGACAAATCTAAACTGAGGATATATATTACCTATTAGGTCGTGTATATTATAGGTTGGATTTAATGAAGTTTTCAATGAAATCGGACTATGCCCTAAGGTCTATGATGACGCTGGTCGAGTGTTACGGCAAGGCGCCGGTCTCTATCCGCGAAATGGCAAAGATAAACGATGTGCCCAAGCGTTTTCTTGAGCAAATCATGCTGGAATTGAAAGAAAAAGGGTATGTTGACAGTACGCTCGGCAGAGACGGCGGCTATTTTCTTTCCGAAGCTCCGGAGCAGATCACAATGGGGGAAGTCGTCCGTCATTTCGACGGTATTCTTGCCCCTATAGGATGCGTTTCAGCGACCCATTATCAGCAGTGCAGCCAGGAAAACACATGCAAATTCAGAAAGATCCCGCTTGATATAAGAAATTACATTGCCTCGTTACTCGATAACGTTACCCTTGCCGATCTAAGCAGGAATCAACCCCTTAAAACCGAAGATATCCTGTACTCTCATAACGGGACTAAAACAGTTGCTAGCTCAGTCAGTATAAAGGGGAAGTAAATATGGGAACGATTCCAAAACATATCTCACCAATATCAGGAGAATGCCGAACAGACACGGATTCCAATTATTATCTTTTCAACAAATTTCATAGATATATGATTTCTTTCTATACAACAGCTTATAGTCTCGAGCAATATAAGCATTTTAATATATTTCGAAGAATCATGATACTCGTTTAAGGAGGATTACCAATGTCTCATTTAGTTTCAATAAAATCTGTTAAATCTCCTATGATTTTACTTCTTTTCGCTTTTCTGATTTCCATCGTCTTTCCCGTCTTTCTAACGGCAAAGGAAGATTCTACTACTGAAATATTGAATGTTTCCTATGACCCTACCCGTGAGTTCTATGAAGAGTACAACAAGATTTTTGCTGCTTATTGGAAACAAAAAACCGGAGGTGTTCTGACTGTCAACCAATCACACGGCGGGTCCAGCAAGCAGGCTCGGTCAGTCATTGACGGTCTCGAAGCCGATGTTGTAACCCTGGCATTGTCCGTTGATATTGACGCCATAGCCAATCAGAGTGATCTCATTGCGAAGAACTGGCAGAAGAGACTCCCCAACAACAGCAGCCCTTATCTATCGACTATCGTCATGCTCGTGAGGAAAGGAAATCCGAAAGGTATTAAGGATTGGGACGACCTTGTCAAACCAGGCGTCGAAGTCATCACGGCAAATCCTAAAACATCCGGTGCGGCAAGACTCGCCTATCTGGCTGCGTGGGGCTATATCCTTAAAAAAGAACTTGGGGACCTTTCCAAGATTAATAACCCAAAATATGCAAAAGAGGTTGCTGCTGCAACTGAGAAAGCCAGAGCGTTTGTGACCGAATTGTACAAGCATGTTCCGGTCCTCGATAGCGGCGCCAGGGGTTCGACGATCACATTCGTCCAGCGAGGAATCGGCGATGTTCTTCTTGCATGGGAAAATGAAGCATATCTTTCGATCTATAAACTCGGTCCAAATGAATTCGAAATTATTATGCCTTCCATCAGCGTTCTTGCAGAGCCTACGGTTTCAGTAGTTGATAAGGTCGTCGAGAAGCACAAGACCAAAGAAGTCGCTCAAGCCTATCTCGAATATCTTTACAGCCAAGCCGGCCAGGAATTAGCAGCCAAATATTACTACAGACCTAGCAGAAAAGACCTGGTTTCTAAAAAGGATCTTTTAAAATCTTTCAAGGAAGTCGAGCTCTTTACTGTTGATGATGTTTTTGGTGGTTGGCCAAAGGCTCAAAAAGAACATTTTGAGGACGGCGGTACATTCGACCAGATGTACAACCCTTCAAAATAGAACGACAGCACTGTTTGAATCATTTTCCTCTCGACTTAGTTGCGAAAATGGTTTAAAAAGCATTGTGTAATTTTGTTGGACGTGGGGAAACCGGTATTTAGATGGCAGTAAGAAGAAAGCTATTAGCCCAAAGGCGTGTCCTGCCGGGATTCGGACTCACTTTGGGATTCACTCTTGCATATTTATCTTTGATCGTATTGATTCCACTTGCCGGTCTCGCCCTGCGTGCAGCATCCATTAGCAGTGAAAAATTCTGGAGCATACTGAAAGACCCTCGGGTTATTGCATCTTTCAAAGTAACTTTCGGGGCTTCATTCGCCGCAGCTTTGATAAACTGTATATTCGGATTTATTGTCGCCTGGGTACTTGTGCGATATAAATTCCCCGGGAAAAAAATTGTGGATGCAATCGTGGATTTGCCATTCGCAATGCCGACCGCGGTATCAGGAATCGCGCTGACCGCTTTGTACGCTTCCACCGGTTGGATTGGAAAGTTCTTTGCGCCGATGGGCATTAAAATTGCCTATGCATGGCCGGGGGTTATGGTAGCTCTTACATTCATTGGCCTGCCATTTGTCGTCCGGAGTTTACAGCCGGCTCTTGAGGAAATCGAAGTTGAAGTGGAAGAATCCGCAGCAAGCCTCGGCGCCGGACGCATGCAAACATTCAGAAAAATCATCTTCCCCTCCCTGCTCCCGTCTTTGCTCACCGGATTCACTCTCGCTTTTGCACGAGCGCTTGGCGAATACGGTTCTGTTGTTTTCATCGCCGGGAATCTTCCGATGAAAACGGAAATCGTCCCACTCATGATAATCATTAAATTAGAGCAATATGATTATGCCGGGGCTACGGCTCTTGCCGCCGTGATGCTCGTTGTATCTTTCGTCCTGTTGTTAACTATAAACTTGCTGCAGGCATGGTCAAGAAAGAGGCTTTCACCATAATCAACTATAAAGACATTATATGAAGACCAAACTTTCATTCCAAATCAGCAAAGCGACGACAGCGACGCGATCCAAAGCTTCCGAGGATCCGCTCTGGGTTCGCTTTCTGCTTATAGCGATTGCCCTCGGGTTCCTTGCTGCTTTTCTGATTCTGCCGCTTACGATAGTTTTCAAGGAAGCGTTTCAAAACGGGGTCCGGGCGTATATCAACGCAATCAGGGATCCCATGGCGCTCTCGGCAATTCGGCTGACTTTGCTAACCGCCGCTATTGCAGTCCCTCTTAACCTGATCTTCGGTGTCGCGGCTGCCTGGGCGATTGGATATTTCAAGTTCAACGGAAGAAACCTTCTGACAACATTAATAGACCTGCCGTTCACGATATCGCCCGTCGTATCCGGCTTGATTTTCGTATTACTATTCGGCCGCCGCGGTTGGCTGGGACCCTTCCTCGACGAGCATGGAATCAAGATTATCTTCGCTGTTCCCGGAATTGTCATCGCAACGCTTTTTGTAACTTTTCCATTCGTCGCCAGAGAGCTTATACCTCTTATGCAGACGAAAGGCACGGAGGAAGAGGAAGCTGCCCGTGTATTGGGGGCGGGAGGATGGCGGACCTTCTGGAAGATTACATTACCGAACATCAAATGGGGTCTCCTATATGGCGTTACTTTATGCAGCGCTAGAGCTATCGGTGAATTTGGAGCCGTGTCAGTTGTTTCCGGTCATATTCGCGGCGCAACCAACACTGTGCCGCTGCATGTTGAGATACTTTATAACGAGTACAATATCTCCGCTGCATTTGCCGTTGCATCGTTGCTGGCTTTGCTGGCAATTGTAACCCTGATTTTCAAATCTCTTTTCGAAAGAAAAGTCAGCATCGTTAGAACAACATCTTCTATCGCTGTTGATGAAAAAGGAACCTTATGAGAATCGAACTGCAGAATATTTCCAAGACGTTCGGTAAATTTCAAGCTTTAAAAGATGTAACTTTGACGATTCCATCGGGCGAACTTGTCGCTCTGCTCGGTCCATCCGGCTCCGGCAAGACCACGCTTCTGCGCATTATTGCTGGATTAGAGTTACCGGATAACGGAAGCGGGCCAATGATGTTCGATGGCGAAAACGTAAATCGCCGTCCAATCTCGGAAAGAGGCGTTGGCTTCGTTTTCCAGCATTATGCCCTTTTCCATCATATGAATGTTTTTGAGAATATAGCGTTCGGACTGAAGGTCAGACCGAAAAAACTTCGTCCTTCGAAAAAATTTATCGAGTCTAAGGTGAACGAACTTCTGAAGCTTATCCATCTTGGAGGGCTCTCCAATAGATATCCTCATCAGTTATCCGGTGGGCAGCGTCAGAGAGTGGCTCTCGCCAGAGCCCTGGCCGTCGAACCTCAGGTTCTGCTGCTCGACGAACCTTTCGGCGCCCTTGACGCAAAAGTCCGGTTTGAGTTGAGAAGATGGCTCCGACGGCTTCACGATGAGATCGGCGTAACCAGCGTATTCGTCACTCACGATCAGGATGAGGCACTTGATCTCGCGGACAGGGTTTCCGTGCTTAACCAGGGGAAGATCGAGCAGGTCGGCACTCCATATGAAATTTTCCACCAGCCGAAGACCGAATTTGTGCTCAACTTTCTCGGCAATATTAATTTCTTCCATGGTTCCGCCGGTGATGGAAAAGTCGTTCTCGGGAAAATCAACATAATTGCTCCTCAGTTCAAAGATATGCCGGTTCGTTCCGCTCACGTTTTTGTCCGTCCACATCAATTTGATTTGGATACAGCCGCCAAAAGTGGAAAGAGCATGCCCGCAAAAGTGACCAGAATCCATACTGCGGGTTCGTTCGTTCGCCTCGAACTTGTAACGGAGGAAAACGAAGCTATTCAGGCTGATATCATGCCGGAAAAATTTGCGGACTTAGCTATAGATCTTGGCAGCACTGTACATGTCCATCCGAAAGAATATATGGTCTTTCTCCAAAGTGAAACCAGGCTGCTGGATACAGAAATTGATCCGAAGGCAATCGCTAAAAAGAAAAGAGCATTGAAAAAAACCGATAAATCCTCTTAATAAATCAATTTCAATATTACTCTATTATAGTGACCGCTTTTATTTTCGAGATCATCCACTTCGCAGATTGGAGCCTTGCGGGTTGCGCTGATTTATGCGTATAGCAGCCGCATTTTAAATTTCCCGATTTATCAAATTTTTTAATTTAAAAAAACAGTGTGGAGAATGTTTTTGAAAAACAATTGATTGTAATCTATAATCTAAAATGTACAGGAGGGCAGAAGCCATGACAAGTAATCTTAGCATATTCTACGGCATCGGTTTAATTCTAATTGGGATAATATTAATTATTCCGCAAGTCTTCGGTGTCGGCTGGAACGCGGATGAGTTATCATTGTTAACGGTTTCAATTATCGGTATTTTTATGATTATATCCTATTTCATCAGTGAGAAAAAACCATTCGCTTTCATCCTCTTCGGATCGCTGTTCTTCTTTCTGGGATTGATATTTTTATACTCGACAATAAACGGCTGGAGCGTTTGGAAATATATCGCCCCTTCCCCTCTGTTCATTCTCGCCATCTCGTTTTATTTAACATATTTGATAGATAAACGCCATCCTTACGGTTTTTTTGTCGCTGCGATCGTTCTCGGAATAGTCAGCCTCTGCATCTTCATCATTTTATCTATAATCTTTAACGAAACGATGTTCACGAGCATCGCTCTTATTATTAGCGGCCTGCTTCTCCCTTGCGCTTCATTGATAAGAAAGAAAAGGGGCCAACCGTCCCTTGGAAAAACTGTAGAATCGGAAAAAACCTCGCCTGCCAGAAGCAGGAGCGCAAAAAAATAGCGGTTGATCAATCAGTTGATGAAAAAAAACATCACCCGCTTCGCTCTAAAATCGCTCGGCGTTGCATTGTTTATCCTGATATTGCTGAAAATTGATTGGGATAAATTATCTAAGACTCTTTTATCGGAAACCAAAGGCAATCTGCTGTTTTTTCTTTTTTCTCTCATCCTCTTGATCCCGCTTCTCTATATAAAAGTCCTCCGATGGCGCTGGATATTAAAAGACCTCGGTATTCGCATATCGCAAAATGATGCGCTCAAATATTATATGATTGGCCTTTTCGCGGGTGCGGCGACACCGGGGCAATTGGGCGAGTTTATAAAAACCGTGTATCTGAGTAAAAAGGGTTATCCCGGCGGCGCGTCCTTCTTCAGCGTTCTATATGACAGGATATACGATATCATCGCGCTTGCATTTATAATGTTTTTCGGACTTGCTATTCTTAGCGGTTGGGAAAAATCCGAGCTTTGGCTCTATATTTTTGCGTCCGGTTCGATCTTATTTCTGATCTTTTTTCTGTTTTCAGGCAGGTTCCGCAAATTCATCACTTTCGATCTTTTCAAATATGTTCTGCCGGCCGGAATCAAGACAAGGCTGAGGGAATTCGATATCAATAAAGACATCAGCAGATACCAACTGAAAAGATCCACGCTCGCCGTATCCTTCCTGCTGACGATCCTCGCCTATGGGGTCGTATTCTACAGGTATTATCTTCTTCTACTTACCTTGAACCTACACCCCCCATTCGGGACCTGGTTCGGAGGAGTAACCCTTGCGACTTTCGTTGCGTTGATCCCCATCTCCATTAGCGGGGTCGGCACGAGAGATGCAGTATTGATAGGGGTTTTAGGGACGGTTGGGATAAGCCCGGAAAAAGCGGTTGCATTTTCATTTTTAATACTGCTTCTAATGGTTTTCAACGGGCTTGTGGGATTGTGTGTCTGGATGAAGAACCCTATTATTCCAAGAAAGAAAATTGAGATATGAAAAGGATTTCCATCGCCGAAAAGCTGCTCGTAATTACAACCGCGGCGCTTGCTGTTCGGCTTTTATTTTGTGCAGTTTATTGGGTGGATAAGCCGATTACGCATGACGCACGGGAATATCTCCTCCTCGCTGACAACATCGTCGAAGGAAAAGGATTCGCATATGAAATAATTCCCGGTGACAAAGTGGAACACCATGAAAGGGCCCCAGTCTATCCGTTGTTCCTCGCAGCAATTATCTCGATCTTTGGTAAAAATTATCTGGCAATAAAAATCATCCAAGCCCTGATTACGTCTCTTCTCCCGCTGATAATCTTTAAAACAGCTGGAATACTGTTCGATGAAAGGACAGGCTTGATAGCCGCATGGATTATCGCTCTCTATCCCCCGCTCATTTGGGGGACCGCCGAATTCCTGAGCGAGTCTCTTTTCACGGTAATAGCGATGGCAGGATTTTATTATCTTGCAAGATATCACAGGAGCAACCTGTTCAAGGACCTCCTCATCGCCGTCCTATATTTAATAATCGCCGCCCATACCAAGCCTGTAATGTTGATGGGTTTTCCTCTCATAGTTCTTTGGATCTTTTTTCGAAAAAGGAAAGATCGCTCTCCGGCATTCAAACATGCGGTCTTTTATACAATAGTCTCAATATTACTTCTCGTCCCCTGGACCGTCCGCAATTATGCCGTCCAGAGAAAATTTATCCTTATCGCTTCTGAGGGGGGAATCACATTCTGGACCGGCAACAATCCTCTCGCAGTCGGCGACGGGGATATGGCCGCAAATCCCCAAATCAAGCAGGCGAACAACAACCTTAGAAAACAACACGGCTACCCCTCCCCCGCCGAGATGGAGAGGATTTATTATCACGAAGCGTTAAAATTCATCAAAGCGGAACCGGTCTCTTTCATCTCGCTGCTTGTGAAAAAGTCATTTTACTTCTGGTTTCCGGTTGGAAGATCGATGTCCCTTTTCTCCTTCAGGCATCAGCTGACAAGCCATATTAGCTATTTTCCAATACTTTTACTTGCCGGAATCGCCGCGATAAAACTGATCAAAGCTGGAAAAACACCCGTCCTGCCCCTGATATCAATGTTCTCCGCCATGATCGCTTGCGTCATTTTCTTTCCGCAGGAAAGATACCGAATACCGATGACAGACCCGTTCTTGATCTTGCTTGCGGCATATTTTATCGCGGGAAGATACTCGGCATTTAAAGAAAAACATAAGCGGAAATTAAACCGCTAAAAATCCAACCCAAAATTGGAAGGACCGAACTGCTCCTCTTCATCTTCGTCAATAATCGCAGGTTTTTTTTGTGTTCCGGTCGGTGGCGGTGAAGTTACAGAAGGAGGCGGGATGGGTTCCGGGGGTATCTGAGCGAAGGGCCCTTGTGGTTGCTGGACGGGCGCCGAAGGAACAGCGGGCATCGGCTTGGATTGTTGCATTCCGGCTTGCTGGCTTGTCTGAGGTGCGCCGAATCCCTGAAAGTCCGGCTGTGGCGCATAGGATTGTCCGGAGGTTTGAGCCGGCATGGTGTTCACATTCATCGGAGGAAATGAGTTTATACCTCCCTGTTGAACATTACCTTGACCTTGTGGATATACCGGGATCCTCTGCGTTGCCGTTTGGTGTTGCATATAAGGGGGAACTTCCGCGTTTTCAAGCCGTTCCGGCCGTTCATAAGACTGGGGTTGATTCAAAGTTTCAATGTTTTGATAAGGAGCGTTTTCCCTTAAAAAAGGTGGCGGTGGAGTCTCTTCTCCCGCCTGATGCGGCGCTGCAAAAGGTTGTTGGGGAACAACGCCGGGCTGCTGATTATAAAAAGGAGTCTGTGGCTTCTGTGACATATCCCTTTCTTGTCCCATATATTGTGGAATAGACGGTGTCTGCTGATAAGGCTGCTGCAACGGAGTATAAGAAGGGATTGCGACAGGAGCAGAAAATCCTTGCTGGCCCCCTACCGGATACGGTTGCGGCGCAACTCCTACTCCGTTGAGCGGTAATGTCCTGCTATCAGTTAGAGGTCTTTGCTCATAACCAACAAATGGCGTACGTATTTGAGGGATTTTCATCTGAAAACCGGGTTGTCCAGGCGCAGGCGGTACACCGGAAGTGTAAGAATCTTCGATAACCTCGATTTCCGGTGTTATTAAATTCTCATTCCCCAGATTATTTATAGCAGCAACCGCACTCCCTCTGCCGGCGACACCCGACGATCGTTCCGGATCAGGATTAATATCCCTGCTCAAGGGAATATAAATCTTTGAATTGTTTGTCGGAATGGATGGTTTCACTGCAGCCGGTGATTCCTTAGGTGAAATCGGAGTAACAAATTCCATTTCCCGATCTTCCTCTTCGATCCTGGGCGGCAAGCCATGTTTAATTTCATCCTGGATATTTCTTTCGAATTCGATCGCCTCTTCTTCAATTTCTGCACTGGTGGGTTGTGTATAGACAAGTGGCGGTGTCGGAGGACCTGGAAACTCAGGCTGTCTTTCAATGACAAACGGTGTGGCAGTGGCGGATTCGTTAACAAGTGTGAACTCCGGTTCGGTAAAATCCTGGTCATTCGCGCTAACATCAGCCATCTCATATGTCGAAAGCGGATCTGGCATGCCTGTTCTTCCCAAAGCAGTTCGGAAGCGCGATATCTCAGTAACTATAAAAGAATAATCCTTCCTTCTTGCGGACCCCGCCTTATAAAAACTCGGCGTCGAAAGCTGGGCAATGAAAGGCATCCCCGGTTTAGGGACGTGCACCATAGATTTTTCTCTATCATTATTCAACGCAGGTTTCGTCGCTGATACCCTTACATTCATTCTTGGTTTGACCGGTTGAAAGTCAGCAGATTCCGCTTCGCTCGGAAGAGCCTTTCCTGCATCGCGGGGTAGAAAATCAAGGGGTTTTCTTGAGCCGTTTTGAGTCAAAATCCGTTCTTCAGACGGCCCAGTGACTGGAAAAGGCCTGGCTTCTTTTTCAACGTTCTTGACTCCGCTTTCAGAGGGAATCTTTCGTGTTGTTTGATGAGATTGCTTTTTTGATTCAGCAGCTATTTTTGAAACAGGAGGATTTATTACATATCCCATATCCGGGGTTTCCGCCGGTTTTTCTACTTGTTGATCCACTTCATTTTTCCGCTTGAACAGTGAAGGCAACTTCAGCTTGAGCTTGTCCGTTGTCATGGACGAGGCGCTTTTAACAGTATTTAGGTTTTCATTTTTCTCTTTCTTGTTTTCTTCCTTGACCTTCTTTACTTTTTTAGTTGAAATTTCCGCTTTCGGCGCGGAAAGCCCTTGAATAGCGGGAGGAACGAAATAGCTTATCTTGTTTCCGCAATTTTTACAGCTGAAGCTGATCTTTTTATTTGCATAGTTCGCGGCATCAATCTTGAACTTGCTGTGGCATGCGCTGCATTCTAAATCAATATAATAGGGCATTTTAGTTCGATTTTTTATAAATCCTTGTCGAAATGTTCAGACACCTGGGCAAACACTTCGACAACTGTCGGGTCAAAATATGTCCCCGAGCAATTGATAATCTCAAATTTCGCTTCTTCCGTTGAGAGGGACTGATCGTTGAAAGACGGATTGGTGAGATAATCATAGTATTCGGCCACTGATAAAATTCTCGATGCCATCGGGATATCCTCGCCTACCAACCCTTCAGGATATCCGGTCCCGTTAAAATTCTCGTGATGATGTTGAACGCATATCGAGGCATTCCTCCATGACGGTATTTTCTTCAATAAATCCGCTCCGATTGAGGCATGGCGCTGATAGATCTCCTGGTTATTCCGCAAATGAGGTTCGATAAAAATAAGTCCAATATCGTGCAGGAGAGCGGCAAGATGAAGGTCATCCTTCTCCATCGAATTATCGAGCAGTATTTCTCCCATTATGCCGGAGTACATTGCGACATTTTGATGATGCCGGGAACCGAGTCCGTTAGCTTCGAGCATTGTGCTAATAATGCCGACAGCTTCGTTCAGATAATCCCTTTTCCCATCGGTTTTTTGGCTTGCCTGAAGGAATGAGCTGAAGTTCAGAGCGAGGTTATGAACCAGGCTCAAATCCACCTCGCTGTACCCTTCATCTCCTTTTTTGTTTATCAGCTGGATCAGGCCTAATGGTTCGCCTCTTGCATAAAGGGGGACGACAAGGATTTTTTCGATATTCATCCCGCCTAATCTATCCGTGCGAAGGTCAAAAAGAGTGTCTTTTGTAATATCGTTGGTAAAATACCCTTTTTTATTATTAAAACAAAAACCGAGAATGCCCATCTTCCCTGAAACCATAGTCCCCTCGGCTGCAGCAGTCTCCATTCCATATGTCTTGGCATAGTTGAACATTCCGCCTTCTTCAGTCAGCAGGATCGCTCCGGTGGGGCTGTTTGTAAGCTGAATGGAGGTTTCAAGAATCTGATCTATTACAAACGACGGATTATCAACAGAATAAAGCATGCTTCTCAGTATTACATCATTTATTCGGGTGATCTTTCTCTCCAGCTGGTCAGTTTTTGCAATCAGGGCTTCCGTATCCTTGATCGTCAGATAATAACCCGAAAGCGAAAGGATCAATAAAGCGATAATCATTATCATACCGGTACTGAGAACTGTAGTTAAGCTTCCAAGCCCGACATCCGGAAAAAGATAGATCAATGCTAAATATGATAAAAAAAGCAGCGGAAGAATTGATGATATGAAAAAAGCCAGCTGATTTCTCTTTTTCGCACCGTAAGAACTAATAGAAAAATCCTTTTTCAGAAAGCGCTTCATTATCAACCTTCTTGCTTTAAATATAATATCTTAAACGATTAATGTAAAGTGTTACTTTAAAAATTCAACACGATATGCTCATCTTTTGATTTTTGCTTCTTCAGTGTTATTATCTCATCTTGAGGGGAAAAATATGCTTGTTTACAAATCGAACCTGGAATCGAATCTCATTACACTTATAGAAAAGCTGTACAATATAAAGATACAAAGAACCTCTCTTGAGATACCGCCGGCAAGAAGTATGGGAGACCTTGCTTGTGTCATTTCATTCGACCTCGCCAAACGCTTGAAAAAACCCCCTCGCAAGATCGCGGAAGAGATAGTCTCCAACCTTGAATTGCCGGAATACATAGAGTCCGTGAAAGTGGAAGGCGGAGGTTATATAAATTTTTTCTTTAAAAAACAAATTTTCTTGCAGTCCTTTTTCAATAATGGCTTTCATTTTGATAATTCCTCCGCTAAAAACAAACGCGTCATCGTGGAGCACACCAGCATCAACCCGAATAAAACCCCGCATATAGGCCATATAAGAAACGCTGTAATCGGCGACACTTTTGCAAGATTATGTAAAGCGCTTGGATATGACACTATCGTTCATAATTATATTGATAACACCGGGGTGCAGGTCGCGGATGTCGTTATAGGATTAACGGCGATGAGAGGCATGAGTTTGGATCAGATCAGAGATGTAGGAGACAGGCTGGACAGGTTTTGCTGGGACGTCTATGCGGATGTGAGCAAATGGTATGAAGATGATCCGAACCGCAAATCCAAGCAGACTGTCGCGCTTAAAGAGATGGAGAAGGGACACGGAACCTTTGCGGATGTCGGTGAATATGTTTCTTCGGTAGTCACCAGGGCACTTCTGAATCTTATGGAAAAACTCGGCATAAAATATGATTTGATTGTATGGGAAAGAGATGTTCTTGCGCTGGATCTGTGGCGGGACACATTCGAACAGCTGAAAAACAAAGGCAAACTTTTTTTCGCCGAAGAAGGAGAAAAACGGGGGTGCTGGGTGATGCACCTGAAAGAAAGTCCAGCATTCTCGGAGATGGACGATCCTGATAAAATACTTGTCAGGTCCAACGGGACGATAACTTATACGGCAAAGGACATCGCCTATCATTTCTGGAAATGCGGGCTTTTAGAAAAAGATTTTCAATATCAAACCTTCTACGAATACAAAGATGGAGATATTGTTTGGACTACCACGCTTGAACACGAAAAAAAGAAACCGTCTGTAAAATTCAATTCCGCGGATATCGCTATCAACGTTATCGATGTGCGTCAAAGCTATCCCCAAAAAGTTGTCCAAGAGGCAGTCAGGACAGTGAACGCGGACATAATGTTGCAGCACTTCGCATATGGTATGGTTGCGCTAAGTCCGGCATGCACGGAAGAGCTTGGACTCGAACTTGAGCCTGAAGAAAAAGGAAAAAAATACATTGAAATGTCCGGTAGGCGGGGTCTTGGAGTCAAGGCGGATGACCTGATAGACATCTTGAATCAAAAAGCGAAAGAGAGAATCAGGCAAAATCTGCCCGACCTCGGAGAGAATGAGATCGGAAAAATTGCGGAAGAAATCACAATCGGAGCATTGAGATATTTTCTGATCAAATTCAACAAGAATAAAGTTATCGCTTTCGATTTCGATGAAGCCCTCAGCTTCGAAGGCGATGCCGGACCGTATATACAATATTCCATCGTTCGTTCCCGTAGCATTATCAAGAAGTCCTTTGAAGCAGGGATAATTGCTGCAGCGGAATTGACCTTCAGCTTCAAAGAATGGGATTTTACATATATTAATGACGCGGAAGAGGCGGAATTAACATGGGAATTTCTCTTCAACCTGTCCCGCTTTGACGATATATCGAGACAGGCCTTTGATTCGCTCGATCTTTCGCTCATCGCCGGATGGGCGTACGATATGGCGCAATCATTCAACAGTTATTACCACAAGTATTCCGTTCTCAAGGAAACTGATAAGAACCTTCAGCTGTTGCGGCTTGGGATAGTAGAGCATTATAGAAATATTATGACCGGTATAGCCGGAATTCTGGGCTTGCCGATTCCCGATAAGATGTGATTTTGGGAGAATATTATTTTTTCAATGGAGGCAGAAGCTAATATGCCAAGTGAAAAAAAGAACCTATTGATCATCAACCCGAACGCTGGAAAAGGGATGGGATACAGAATGGCTTCACAGGTGGAATCTGTGTTCAATCAGCGCGGCTGGCCATTCGCTACATCCTTCACGTTCGGAGTGAAACATGCCGTTCAGATCGCAAGAGATGCCGTCAGTAAGGGATTCGAAACCGTTGTGGCTGTAGGAGGCGACGGAACGATAAACGAGGTCGCCAACGGTATTGCTAATGCGAAAAATGTGAAGCTCGGGATCGTCTCGATTGGAACCGGAAATGATTACATAAAGGCGGTGGGAATCCCTTCCGACATCGAAGAAGCGGTTGATGTGATCGTCAGGGGCAAAACCCGCTTCGTGGACCTCGGCAAGGTTGAGGATATGTATTTCATCAACGGTCTCGGATGCGGTTTCGATGCGCAGGTTTCTGAGGATCTGTACAAAATCAAACGGCTGAAGGGTTTTCCCGCATACCTCTATGTTGTCTGCAAAAACCTGTTTTTTTTCAACAATCCGCTAATCGAGATGACATTCGATAAACAAGTAATAAAGCACAAATCAATGATGATATCGGTGATGATCGGTAATTGTCTCGGAGGTGGGTTCCACCTTACTCCTTCCGCCCAGGTTGACGACGGTCTTTTCGATGTCCTGAATATCGGCCATTTCCGGCTTTTAAAACGTTTTTTGCATCTCCCCAAGGTCATCAAAGGAACCCATCTTAAAGTAAAGGGGGTCGAATGCTACAGGACAAAAGAAATAACAATTTCAAGCGATGCGGATGTGAAAGTCCACATTGACGGGGAAATGACGAACGTCAATACAAAACATTTTACGGTCAAAATATACAAGCAGGCGCTGCAGCTGATAGTCCCCTGATCTAACCATAGCTTCTTTGGAAATGGAGAACTTTATTCTTGGAAAAAATTAAGAAAATATTGCATTCAAAAACCGACCGGAAACCTTTCCTGGTGCTGCTTCTTGCACCGGTGATATTCACAGTTTGGAAATTCCAGGGAAGCCCGCAATTCTTCGATGCCAACCTGGCGAAATTCTTCAGCCCCGCGGCGGACCTTGCCTTTTTAAGAATTGCCTATTACGGCTTTTCTTCCCTGTTTTTCCTGTTTCTTGTGCCTGCTTTATTCATCAAACTGATATTCAAGGAAAAACTGTCGGACTACGGAGCCCGGTTTGCGGACGGAAAGTTCGGAGCAAAGTTTATTCTGATCGCTTTCCCTATCGTTATGCTTTCAATGATACCCGTGTCTCATGATCCGCAGTATCAGGCGCTGAATCCCATGTATCCCGACGCAGGAAGGAGTATTCCGGTTTTCATTCTCTACGCTTTGATATACGGCTTGTATTACATCGGCTGGGAATTTTTCTTCCGTGGATTCATGCTGTTCGGCTTGAGGGAAAAATTCGGCGATGTCTTTGCGGTTCTCATTCAGGTTTTTCCATCCTGTATCGCGCATATTGGAAGGCCGGAAGGCGAGATGATCAGTTCGATCCTTGCGGGCCTGGTCTTCGGATTCTTTGCGCTTAGGTCCCGCTCTTTGTGGTATGTGCTTATCCTGCATTGGTTCATCGGGCTCGGCTGCGATGTTCTCTGCCTTATGGCAAGATGAAACCTTGTCCCGATTACTTGAAACAGAATGAATAAAGCTATATTATTTTTATTTATCAAATATTGGAAACTAAATAATAAATGGTGACGTTTACTTCCAAAGTTGTAAGGCAGCTGAATCTTCTTATCTACGTTTTAAAATCCAGCGGATCTTTAAGTTTTTCTCAGATCAAGGAAAATATGGATGATTATGCGAGCGAGAATGAAGAGACATCGAGAAAACTTTTCGAAAGGGATAAAAAAGACCTGAGGGCGATGGGCATTCCGTTGGCTTACAACAAGTCGGAAGATGCATATTCAATCGAAAGCGCCAGATTTTACATCCAGAAGATGACCTTGTCAGAAGAGGAAAAGTGCCTTCTGCGAGTAATGATAAATCTGTTGCTTAATACGAGGGAATTTCCGATCTTTCAAAACGAGCTCATCTCTTCCGTGCAAAAACTTGCCGCGTCCGGTTATTATGCGATAGAAAATGCTAAATCCTGCCCTTCATATATCTTGACAAGCCAGGTTAGAAAACTTGATAACGAATTCGACTCGACTCTATATAGCATATCGGCAGCCATATTCGATAGGCAGAGACTCCTTTTTGAATATCCCTCCATAACCGACGACAAAATAACCTCACGACATGTAGATCCTCTCGGGATGATGTTTCGCGATGGAACGCCATATCTGATCGGCTATTGCCATTTGAGACGTTCGATACGAATTTTTAATATCTTCAGAATAGAAAATTTAAAAATAGTAAGAATATCAAGCGAAGAAATCTCATTCACTGTCCCGAAAGATTTTAAGATTGAAATATATTCCAACCGGGAAATATGGGAATTTGAAAATGAACCATCATATACGGCCGTAATAAGGTTTTCTTCTGATATAGCCTGGCTGATCGAAAACCAGTTTTCAAACAAAATCCCCATCGAAAAGCAAAAAAACGGCGACATACTCTTCAAACCGGTCGTGTCCAACACGGAGGGAATCACTAATTTCGTTTTGTCATTCGGCGATAAAGCAGTTGCTGAGGAACCTTTAAAACTGCGCCGGTATATCAAAAACGAAATCTGCAACATTTTATATGAATACGACAGGTTGCTATAGAGAAAATAATGAACAACACGCAGCTTTTTCAAAAAATCCTGATGATCATCCCATATATTTTCAATCGGGGAAGTTCGGTGTCGGAGCTGGAGTTGAAACAGATGTTCGGCCTGGACCGGAACGCACTCCGCGAAATATATGGCCTGACAATTCTTCTGGGATATCCCCCGTATTCGCCTAATACTTTTTTCGACCTTTACGTGGACGAAAATGATCCGGAAAAGATACATCTCTGGGTCCCGCTTAAAAATCTTCTGACGCTGCCGGTGAGCTTCAATATTAAGGAAGCCTTTGCGCTGATTTCAGGATATAAGCTTGTCGCCCGGACATTACAAAACAAGAAACTTGAAGAATTGATTGCAAAAATCAATACGCATCTCCGGGAAACCCTTAATAACGATCTTGCAGGCGTTGAACATAAAATTGATTTCAGTGTTCCTTCTCAAGGCGCGGATAAAAATATAGAAGCTGTTGATTCCGCGACCAAAGACTGCAGGATGATCCGAATGGATTATTATTCCGCAAGTAAAGAAAAAACCTCCAAACGAAGAATCGAGCCTTATCTTACTATAAACCATTTCGGAAAGTGGTATCTCGTCGGCTACTGCGAGGAAAATAAAGACTACCGGTCTTTCAGGTTCGATAGAATCAAAAATGTCTCGATTGAGGGTGAAAAATTCCACCCCAGGACTGATTTCGACGCAATGAAATATATCGAGGCGGATAACTTCTTTTTCGAAGACGAGGAACCCAGCGAATTCATCGAATTACGTTTCAAGAAAAGAGCTGCAAAAAACATCAAGCATGAGTTTTTTAACGCGGAATTAAAAACCCTTCCGTCCGGGGATGTTCTTGCCAAGCTGCCGCTCAGGAATCCCGCCTGGATTCTGTCATCCCTCAGAAAATTCGGAGCTGATGTTCTCGTTGTTTCCCCTGAAAACTTCAAGATGACAATGATAGCCGGCTATGAAAAACTTCTGAAAAATTACGATTCCTGATTTCGCCTGCTATTCGGTTTTATTTTCCAGGCTCTCCTCAGGTTTCGGCGGAAGTTTCGCGATTATTTTTTTAATGGAAGCCATTTTCTTTTCATAATCCTGTAAAAGCACCTGGATTTCCACTATCTTGCCGGAATATTTATATTTATCCCCTTCAGCCGTCCCTTGATCGAAAAATTCCTGAACTTTGCTTTTATAGGCTTGCATTTGGGTTTCCAGTTCGCCTCTTACAGACATTAAGTCTTTTATAGTTGTTGTGAAGATTATTTCGCCGTTTCCTTTATTAAGAGAAAAAACTATATCGCTGTATACCTCATTTTCAGTAATGATGGTGATATTCCATCGTTCTAATTCATCCAGATTGACTATATCATTGATATAAATTGCCTTGGTAACGACCGTTTTCTTGGAGATATCATGCTGATTATAGACTTTTGTGGCTTGTCCGCCCTGGTCCGGAAGCTGTCCCTTTTTTAACAGCTCTTCATCCTTCAACTTTCTTTTCTGATCCTCGATTCTTGCCAGCTCCGCCTGCCTTATTTTACGGCTTTCGTCCAGCTTACGGTTATACTCCTCGGTTTTTTCATAGTCTATAAGGGATTTGTGGATGCTTTCATAATTGAATTGGCCGGATTTTTTCCGCACAAACATCCACACAAGATCGGAATCTTCCTTGACCGTAGGCTTGTCCCTAACCCGAACCTTCTTGTTATCAACCAGAACAACCACATAGTTATTCGAATCCAGCAGTTCTATTAGTTTTTTTATAGATTCTTTTTTTGTCTCATCGTCACCATTTTCGGTGATTTCCTGAGCTGCTAAATCTATTGCGTATAAAGCGATCCCGATTATCAGAAAAAATATTAAGCGCGTCATTTTTTTCATTTTACGCTCCTTGATGTTATTATATATTTATATCATATAGTAAGCGCTAAATCAATTGAAGAAAATAAACAAACCCTGAATTGATTCCCGAATAGCCTCGTTCTACGGTGTAATAGACGCAATACTTACAAGAGGGTTGTTATCGAGAAGGAAAAATATATAATATCAAAATGCAAGGAATGCTTGAAATGAAACGAATTGTATTTCTATTATTGATAATTACGACAGCATTGATAATCATAAGCGCCGGAAAAAATTCCAATATGAAAGAAATAATTATTCTGCGCGGAGAAAAAAACGGCGATGTCTCGTTCAACCATCTCAATCATACCCAACTGCCCAATGTAAAATGTACGGATTGCCACCATAAGTTTGAACAGCCGGATAATTATCAGTCCTGCCGGAGCTGCCATGGGATAAAAACGGATATTGCCAAACCGGTGAAGGCATTTCATAAAGTATGCTTGGAATGTCATAGAACGAAAAAAGATAATCTGAAAACACCCAGAAAATGCAAGGATTGCCACTCCAAGGCGGAATTCTGAAACACAGAAACAGTAATTCCGGCATTCTATCCTTCAGGATAAGCAGCGGATTATTTGGATAGCTGTTCCATTTATGGATTTTTTTAATTCATCCGAGTCTTTGATATTTGTAGAAAAATCCTTTTTTGCCATAAAAATAATTGCTGAAATCTACGATTCTAATCCGTTATCGCAAAATATCAGCCACTGTGTTTGATAGATGACAGATATCGTTTGAAAGCATTTAAAATCTCTTCCGCTTTGACTTGCAGGATATATCCATTTTCATTTTTTGAGGTCTTCCCAATTTTTTCGATGGCGATAATCGGCACGTCTTTTTTCTGCCGCTTCTTATCCTGCTGAATACTGTTTTCAACTTCGTTGACATTGATCTTGTAACCGCCTACCTTTTCTCCGCCCAATCCGTAATGTTCCAGTATTTCTTCAATTTTTTCATAATCTTCTAATGAAATTTTATTTTTTCGATGCAGCAATTCTGATTCAATCCTCATACCGATAGCTATAGCTTCTCCATGCAACAACTTATAATTCGATGCCTTTTCCACTGCATGCCCTGCGGTGTGTCCGAAATTTAAAATCTGCCTTAATCCTTTCTCAAACGGATCGGCCTCGACGATCTTCTTCTTGACGCTGATCGAGCGATGAATGATGTAACTCACGGCGTCCGAATTTTTCGTTACTATTTTTTCATAATTTTCAGCCAGGTACTTAAAAAGTATTCGATCTCCGATTATTGCTGTTTTTATCACCTCGGCAAGACCGTTCAGAAAATGACGATGGTCAAGCGTCTCCAGTGTTGAAATGTTAATAAAGACAGCGGCTGGATTATGGAAAACGCCTATCATATTTTTACCGAACTGGTTGTTGACCGCCGTTTTACCTCCGACCGAGCTGTCAACCTGAGCGAGCAGCGTAGTCGGCAGCTGAATATATGGAATTCCTCTTTTAAATGTCGCTGCCGCAAACCCCGCAAGATCGCCCGTTACCCCACCGCCAAGAGCCAGAATAACCGTTTTTTTCCCGATATTTCTCTCGAACAGGTGATTATGTATCGCTACGAGCGTATCGTAAGTTTTGTTTTTTTCCCCTTCCAGGAAAAAAATGATATCCGGTTCATCTCTGTCTGTTCTAATTTCATCTTGCGCTTGATGAATATATTTTTTTGGAATCCCGGAATCGCTTACGAATACGAAATTATAATCGTTGAAATTATGCCGGCAGAATTCACCGAGGCCATTCCATCCGCCCGTGGAAATAAATATGGGATATTCGGAAGACTCAGCCGGAATGTGGATTTTAAAATCGGAATTTATGCCCAATTTTTGACCTCGGATGATCAGGCGTTGTCGCTCGAAAGCAGGGATTCGGCAATCTTCAAATCTTCAGGCGTGGTGATCTTGAAATTCATTCTATCCCCTTCTACAAGCTGTATCAGAAATCCCGCCGAATGAACGAGAGAAGATTCATCGCAGGCGTCTGCCGCCTTTATCCCCGCTTTTTCATAAGCTTTTACTATTGTGGAAAACGCATAACCCTGCGGCGTCTGAGCGGATGCATAATGGTCTCGGTTCGGGTATCCCTCGATCGCTCTCCCGGCATCAATTTTTATCAGGGTATCCGATAACGGAAGAACAGGAATTGCTGCTCCATGGCTGATCGCTTTATCTATAACCTCATTTATCAGCCTTTGGCTGGCAAATGGCCTGACGCCGTCGTGGATCAACACAATTCTGTTATTATCCGGAACCTTCGCCTCATCAAAGAATCTTCCGGCAGCCTTGAGGCCGTTATTGGCAGATTCCGCTCGTTTCACGCCGCCCGCGGTTTTTATGACACTCTTGTCATTTACAGGCTTAAAATCATATTTTTCAATTTCATCTTGCGGAAGAACAATTATTATGCAATCTATCCGCGAATTTTTAATGAAAAGGTCAAGAGTGTGATTAAGGAGTGGTTTGCCGGCTATTTTATGGAACTGTTTCTTGACAGCTCCTCCTACCCTTTCTCCCTTGCCACCCGCCGTGATAATTGCGATAACCATAGTTCTCACAATATATCAATCAGTATATATAACGTCAACTTGAAGGGCGGGGCTAAGTAATTATAAATTCGACGGGAAATCGAGATGATGATCTGTCAATTGCTGATAAAAATGGGCTAATTTCAGAATGCCGCCCTCGTCGAACCATCTCCCCATTATCTGCAGGCCTATCGGCAGTCCCTTTGAATCGAGTCCGGCAGGAACGGAGATTGCCGGTATCCCGGCAAGGTTGACGTTCGCTGTATAAACATCAGAGAGGTACATCGAAAGCGGATTACCGGTCTTCTCACCCTTCTTGAAGGCCGTGGTTGGTGTGGTCGGGGTTACGATATAATCAACCCGCTTGAAGGCCTCCTCGAAATCCCGGAGGATGAGCGTCCTCACCTTCTGTGCTTTTCGGTAATAAGCATCGTAATACCCGGAGCTCAAGACGAATGTCCCGAGCATTATCCTTCGCTTTATCTCCTCGCCGAAGCCCTGCTCGCGCGTCTCGGAATAAAGCTCTTTAAGCGTAAAATCTCCTTCTGCGCGGAAACCGTAGCGGATCCCGTCGTATCGCGCAAGGTTGCTGCTGGCTTCCGCCGGAGCGAGGATATAGTAACAGGCGATCCCATAGTCAGTATGAGGCAAAGAAATATCCTCGATTGTGCAGCCGTTTTCCGACAAAATCTTCACTGCTGCCCTGACTGCTTTTTCGATTTCGGGGTCCAGCCCCTCGCTGAAATATTCTTTCGGGATGCCTATCTTCACCCTTTTTAAAGGTTCGCGAAGCATTGATGGATAATCGGCGACAGGTTCGGAGGATGAAGTCGAATCATACGGATCCAGCCCCGACATAGCTTTCATCAAATATGCGATATCTTCAGCTGTCCGCGCCAATGGGCCGATTTGGTCAAGCGAAGAGCCGAAAGCAACCAGACCATACCTGGAAATCCTGCCGTAGGTCGGTTTCAATCCGCTGATGCCGCATAAAGCCGAAGGTTGCCGGACGGAGCCTGCAGTCTCGGAACCGAGTGCAGCGGGGGCCATACCAGAAGCGACGGCTGCTGCAGAGCCACCGCTGGAGCCGCCCGGAATCCTTGATATATCCCACGGATTGCCGACAGGCCCGAAGGCGGAATGCTCGTTGCTTGACCCCATGGCGAATTCGTCCATATTGGTTTTTCCGAGCGCTATCATCCCGGCATCTATAAGGCGTTTCACGGCGGTTGCGTCGAAGGGGGGGGTGAAGCCGCATAATATCTTCGATCCGCAATTCGTCTCAATATCCTTGGTGATTATATTATTTTTAACGGCTATCGGTATGCCTTCAAGAGGTCCAATGGCATTTCCTTTAGCGATTTTTTCGTCAACTCTTCCCGCCTCTTCCAATGCTTCTTCCGGGCGAATGGATAGGAATGCATTTAGCTTTTCATCAATATCTCCGATCCGTTTCAGATATGCGCTGACAATTTCGGCAGCCTTGATCTGCCTGCCGGTTAACTGGGTATGCAGTTCGGAAATCGTTTTTCTATAAATTTCTTCAGACATCAATCGTTCGAAATGATTTTTGGGACCTTGAAAAAACCTCGGCCCGACAGAGGGGCATTACGGAGGGCAGCGTCTCTGCTTATTGATTGGCCCGTATCCGCGTCATCCCGATAGACATTTGAGATATCTATCGGATGATACGTTCCGGGGACATTTTCAGTATCCAACTGGTTGAGTTTATCCATATACAGCAAAATATCTCCGAGCTGAGAAGAGTATTTCTCCTCCTCTTGCGCGGTCAGCTTGACATGGGCAAGAGCGGCTATATGCCTTACGGTTTCAATATCTATCTTTTTATTTTCACTCATCGGGAAAACTCTTTTTCATAAAGCATCGTATTAAAAAAATAGCGGCAATTCAAGTTGTTTTACGGACATGCTCGATAGTCGAAGATGATCTGATAATCCGTCAAGTTTTATTTATGCTGGATAATGAAAATAATGGAGCTATTATAGATCACTGCTTTTTTTTCAGCCCATTTTATATACTTTTCTGACCAGCTCGATCACATTCCAGGTGCATTTCAATCCCGAGGGAAACTCCACAAGGTCGCCCGCCTGAATCGTTACTTCTTCCGTTTCGGTCTTCACCCGAACTTTTCCCTCGAATAAATATGCGGTTTCAGTTTCGGAATATTCCCAGTCGAAAGCGCAAGGTTCGCAGCTCCAGGACAACCAGTCTTTAATATTCAGATTTTGAAACTGCTCATTAGATAGTTTTTGAATCTTTATTCTTTTCATCAATTTCCACCCTTAATTTTAATAATCCACAGCTTGCCGGAAAGATAATCGGTGACCCACAATCGTCCCTTTGAATCGAGCGCGAATTCATTTAGACGATAGATCGCATCCCCCCACTGGGCAGTATTGGCAAACGCTGCATTACTCTGGTCGAAGCTAATCTCGCCGTATGGATGGTTATGAGTCAGGATTGCGGTTAATCGTTCAGTTTCCGGGTTAAATCTGTACAGAACAAACTGGTCATTTTTATGCCCGGAAATATACAGGTTGCCGTCCGCTAAGAATATGTTTCCAGGCTTATATCCTCCCGGAATCTGCACGGTCCTCTTCAATTGAAGAGTGTCATCTTTATAGCCGAGCACCGACAAAGTCGAATCGAGATGGTTTAAAACAAATGCTTCTTTCCTCGAAGTGTCAGCAGCTATTGCAATCGGGCCGTCACCGACGTTTATTTCGCACACTTTCTCTGCGCTCGCTTCGTCGCTGACTGAATTTACAGCTATGACAGTGTCCTCCGAAAAGCTGCACGCAAGCGTATGATCTCCCAGGAAGGCGATATCCGTCGGCGTGATTCCTGTTTCATATGTCGCGACAAGGGTCTTCAACTTGGGATTGACGCGATGCATCATTCCTTTATCGCCGGATCTATCTCCATTTCTTAGTACCCACAGGTCACCATTAAGTGGATTTTTCTTCAACCCCCGAAGCGCGCACTCGTTGTCAACCGGGGGGGGAATCATCAACTTTCCCCATCGGGAATTGTTTTTCAGATCGAAATAGATGAGGCGCGGTTCCTCCTTCCCCCAGATGTTTTCCGTTGCCCAGAGAGTATCACTGTCATCAATCAACGCTTTCTGTGCCAACCTGTCGGTCTGCCTTTCCGTAATCATTTCTCCTGTTAAATCAAGTTTGTAAACCCCCCCGCGGGTCACCCTGATATAGTATGCCGGAAATACGGAATAATGGGGCCCATATGTCACATAGACATTCCCGTCGGAAGGACTATAAAGCGAATCGTGGAAATAGGGATACGGCAGATTTTTGAACTGCGCGGAACCGTCCGGCGAGACAATCGCAAAAGAATTGTCGGAGCCGAAGACAAAGAACCGGTCTTTCCCGGGAATCTCGACAAGGCTCACCGGCGACCAGCCCGTGTGAATTGTCTTTTGCTCCAAAGTGTTGACATTAAATACAGTTATGAGGCTTCCGAATGTGCCGTTAACCGCTGTTGCTCCCGACGGGACATAAATTTTCTCGAGCTTCGGAAGAAAAGCGAAATTATTCATATGGGGATAAACCGGAAAATACGGGGTATGATGATTGACCTTACGCTCAGCGACATTGATTTCGAACATTATACCTTCCGCCCATGACGGGGCATATAAAAGTCCTTTTTCCTCATCATATGCAGATGAATCAATACCATATTTAGCCGAGTGCGGTATTTGCTCAACCTTTGGTTGGGGCGAAAATGAAACCACATGGATGAAGTCATTATTGTCATATGGAATATAGAGTTCATTTCTTTTCGTTGATATCGAGACGCCCGTCGGCTCTGTCGCCCCGGACGGAAGTTCAACAACAATATCGTCCGATCCTTTCAAGTCAACACTGACCGCGAACCTCGATACTCTCTGATCATCCTCGACCGATAGATAAAAACGGCTGTCCTCCCAATCGGGTCCTCCCCAATGCCAGCGGGGAAATTGGGACAGCGGCAGATTCCGGGCATTTATTGATTTAAATGTGTTCGCATCGATAATATAGAGTTTCGGCAGCGTTCCGTCGAAAATATATATCCTCCTGTCCTCCTGATCAACCCAGACGGTTCTTATCGGCGTCGGAGGCGAGACGGCGAAATACTGAACATCCTGTTCTTTATGACCATATGGAATGAATATCGCTTTGTTCGCTCCCGGCGTTACAACCGCCAGATCCGCTGAAAGTCTCCCAACAGCCAGTACATTTCCGTTTTTTTCATCCACGGCGACTGATGTGAAATCATCCGGCAGCAGGACCGTTCTGGATTTTGCGGCCGCCATGTCCACGAGTATCAGGGAATTTTGTCCGGCAACAGCGAACTCGCCTGTGATATGATTGACAGCTCCTCCCTGGACACGCAGCCTTCGTGGCATCCTCGCAAAAACAGGTATGACCGTTACCTTATCGGTTTTAGCGTCTATTATTGCGACTGAAGAAGAATTCACGCAGGCGGCAAACACCCGGGAATTGACATCATCAGCGATAAGGATATGCGGACCCTGAGCATTTCCGTTAAGTCCACTCAGTTTCGCGAGATCTACTTCAATGAAAGGCTTCTCCGTCGAATAGAGATGAACAAGGAAAACCATTAAGAGCGGCAAGAACGGTAAAAAATATCTTTTCATTCTAATCCCCCCATCAATACCATAAATTATATCTTCAATTCGCAAATTGGCAAATACTCCAGATTGCAGGAGATTTGATTCTGGTTTAATATTTCAAGCGAAATGAACGCCGAAATATGTGGCAAATCTTATTTACGATGAAAAGCATTTAATCTTAAAACTCAGAAGGAGAAATCCATGAAGAGCAATATCGCCAAGGCAATAAAACTTAGGAATTCGCCGATTGCAATTATGTTTACGAACGAACAGCCCAAAGAGGCGATGATGTTTGGGAAGGGGAAGCGCGGTTGCATCATTCCGATGTTTACCTCTGTGGCAGGAGGCAAAACTGCAGCTTTCAGCAGGCAGACAACAGGATGCAACGGCGCAGTAACGGGTCTCTGCTTCGGGAATGCCTGGGATAAATTTCCGGGCGGTATTGAATATTTCCTGTCAACCGGACGAGGAAAGGGATTTCCCGAAGGAGAAAGATATATCAAGACGCCGAAACTTGCGAAAAAGTGGATAAATTCGCTTCCATACATAAATATTCCATATGAATTCGTCGTTATGAAGCCTCTGGAAAAAGTTGACGAAAAGACTGACAAACCTGTATTAATCAGTTTTTATACAGATGCTAACAGAATCTGCGCTCTAACACTGCTCGCGAACTATACCAATGAAAGCAGCGAGAACGTCCTTGTCAGGTTTTCCTCAGCCTGTCAATCGCTGGTTCTTCTTCCATACATTTTTAGCAAGGAAAAACCTCAAAAAGCAGTCCTCGGTCTTTTCGATATCACTGTAAGATCAATGGTCGAATCCGGCTATTTTTCGTTCACCGTCCCTTGGAAAATGTTCTTTGAGATGGAATCGAACGTTCATGAAAGTTTCCTCAACCTTAAAACCTGGAAGAGCCTCGTCCATTAGGAGTATCAAGAACTTTTAAAAACCTGCAAAATGTCATCCTGACGCAAAAATTCATAGAAAGCCCTGGAAGGATCTGAAAAGTTCCTTCCCTCGAATCCCTTTGAAGTTTACCTCAGGACTGCGCCTTCCCTTGCAGCCCGTTGGAGAATCCCTCAGGACTTCGTCTTCAGAGGCTTCCCTACAGGAGCTTTCTTCAGAATGACGGCAAATCATGGTTTTTTAGAGGTCTTATATTTCTTACGCATAAGTATCTTTTCAGCCAACAGGAGTATATTTTTAATCAAATGTAATTATGGAAAGCAGGTATCCCCGATGAAATGAACTATAAGGATCACTCAGTTTCCCGTGGGTATTTCAACATGAAAACAGCATCCTTTATCCGGTTTGTTCACTGCCCATATACGGCCCTTATGCAGATTCATAATCTCACGAGAGATATAAAGACCAAATCCCATCCCATAGGCTCTCATATTCGCTTTATCCTTCATCTCCGCCTGATAGTATCGGTCAAAAATCACCTCTGCGGATGCTTCGGGCACTCCAGGCCCTTCGTCGCATATTTGTACAGATATAGAATCTCCACCGGTATCCTGATAATGAACAGATATGGCACCCCCTTCGGGGGAAAACTTGATAGCGTTGGAAAGGATATTATTGAACACCTGCTCCATCTTCAATGGGTCAACGCTGACCATCCTTGATTCACCGTCCGTTTTGAAGTTCATACTCAGATTTCGATTTTTCATCGCAATATAGTTCATATCGATACATGCTTGCAAAATCTTATCGAGGCGCACAGGTTTCATAGCCAAATGAAATTTATAGTCATCAATCTTTTTTAAATCCAGAAGGTCCCGGACGAAAGCCGCCATACGATACCCGTTCTCGATGATCCGGTCTGTCCAGTTCTCGGCTTCTCTGTCATTTAATGAAGACAATTTGGTCTTCAGCATTTCAGCATAACCAACGATGGCGTTCAGAGGAACCCTTAAATCATGCGATGTGATGGCCACCATTTCGCTGTTCAAAGCGTTCAGCTTAGCCAGCTGTTCGTTTTTGATCCGGAGCTCTGCGTCCCGTTGTTTGATCATCTCCTCCGCCCTTTCGCGGGCTATCCTGTCATTGTATTTCTGAACGACATCTTTTAATACAAGTGGCAACAGTTCCAGATATCCTCCATAAGGATCCTTGATAATATAATCATAGGCGCCGGCCTTAATAGCATCTACAGCAACCTGTTCCGATCCGCTGCCGGTTAATATCACGACCGGCAACGGCAATTTTTTATCAAGGATATCCTTGAGGAGATCCAAACCTGAAATTCCGGGAAGACGATAGTCAATAACAACAATATTATAGGAGTCGGCATTCTTATGAAGCAAATCGTACGCATCTTCACCGCGTTCACATTCTTCGATCGAATAAGGAACCCCGCTCTTGCTGAATGCCCTGTTGATGGAGAGTCTGTCAAATTCATTATCCTCTATAAGCAACATTTTCAGCTTGTTCGTTTCATTCGGCATGATAATGCCCTTCTATAAATAAATGATCAGATTTCCCCTGAATCAATCATGCTATGTCCCTCGATACCATGTCATTTTAATAATATTACTTACAATAAAATTCCCACCCTCCCATGATAAAATTATATTTCAATATTTCATCTCTCAACATAATAATTTATACGCCCTGAAGTTCCAATTTAGACCGGTTCCAGGGTAATATTATAAAAAAAGTGCTTCCTTCACCCACCTTCGATTCAATATAAACATGGCCGTTTAATTGGTTTACGGCTTTTTTTACTATAGCGAGACCAAGTCCCATTCCTTCATCACGGTCAGTTATATGAATCTTTTCGAAAACCTGAAAGACTTTATCGAAATTGACCGGATCAATGCCCCTGCCGTTGTCTTTGACGAAAAATTTGATAAAACTCTCATTCTCGGGCGACCATCCCAATTCCAAAACCTTATTCGGTGAATCATTAAATTTAACCGCGTTGCTTACCAAGTTCTGAAATATCTGTTGAAGTAAAATCGGATCGGATTCGATAACCGGTAAATCCTGGGGAAGTATGACAGTTATATCCTGCGGCAGGTTTAAAGTATTCAATAATCCCTTGAAAAGAATATTCATATTTATCACTTCCGAAGCTTTCTGATTTCTGCCGATTCTGGATAATGTCAGCAGCGCTTCGACATAATCAACAGATATTCGAACCGCCTCCATCAGATACTCGAAATATTTTTCCTGGTTTTGGCTTAATACCGTTTCAAGCTCTTTCCTCAAATAATCCGCGCTGCTGTATATCGTCCTAAGAGGCTCCTTGAGATCATGTGATACAACATAGGCATAATGAGCGAACTCCTCATTTATCTCTTCAAGGTCTGATGCCTTTTTTTCCAAAGACTGCTGTATCTTCTCCAAATCCTCTATTACTCGCTTTTTATCTGTTATATCCCTCCCGATGCCTCTGGCTCCGCATAAAATTCCATCTTCGTTATAAATGGGAACAGCGCTGGCCTCGAAAATCAGGTTCCCTCCGTCTTTCTTCTTCAAGGGGACTTCCATTGATTTAATTATAAAAGGCCGTTCCCGATACAGCCGTATGAGATTTTCCACTCTTTCTTGCTCATTCTGCTCAATAATATCACCTACCTTCATTTTTCCGATGATATCCTCGCTTGAAAAACCCAGTACATCGACAATTTCCGGGCTGACGTATGTTATATTTCCACTTAAATCAATTTCGCCTATAATATCTCCTGAAGCCTCAATAAGCGAACAGTATCTTTCCCTGCTGTCGGACAACTCTTTTTCCACCCGTTTCCGCTGTTCCATTTCAGTTGTTAGTTCATTGTATGCCATTTCAAGCTCTATTGTTCTTTGGCGAACTTTCTCTTCGAGCTTTTCGCTGTAATCCTTCAGCATCTCCTCATTATGTTTTTTTTCGGTGAGATCCGTAGCGTGCAGCAATATCTGATTATCAGAAACATAGGCCATTTTTATAAGTAGTATCTTTTGTTCACCAGTTATTTTATTCCGGTACGTAACTTCTCTTTCGCTTACTGTCTTTTCTTCAAAGCAGCGCAAAAATTCCTTGTATTCATCCGGATAATCATTTGCCATACTTGAAGCCTTTATTCCCCTCTTCGCCTCAAGGCTCCCTGAAGAGATGCTATTTGACGCTTCATTAAAATCTTTCAGGATCAGCTCTCCATCCTCTTCCTCCCATATGTAAGTGGGGACGGGGATGCTGTTGAATTGAGCCCGCAGCTTGACCTCACTTTTAGATACTACCTCTTCAGTCTTGAAGCGCGCGATTATGCCGCTTATCTGGACGGCGATTGTTTCAAGAGATTGCCTGGTGATGAATGGAATATCTTCGGCTGTTTTCGAGGCAACATTCAAAGTGCCGATCATCTTTCCTTTATGTATAAGCGGGATCAGCGCTACAGCCTTCAATCCTTCACGGGAACATGCGGGGGTCATTTTTATTCCGATATCGCCAAGCAATGAATAGATGGGTTTCCCCGTCATCATTAATTGCACTTGTTCGGATTTTAAACTGTAATGAAGGACATCTCTGATGAAATCGGGAGAAAGGCCTCTTTGAAAAGCTAGGTCGAGGTTTTTCTCTTCATCATCCCATAAATAGATCCCGCCGCAATCCATCCGGGAAACTAATATTGCAGCATCCACGGCAAGGCGCAGTGCATCATCCAGGTTTGTTGAAAGGCACAACGCAAGCGCCAAATCATATAAAATGCTTGTTAAATATTCCGCCTTGCGGTATCGCTCTATCGAGAGTCTCAGCTTTTCATTGGTCTTCGCGAGCTCTGCGGTTCTTTCGCTGACCTCTTGCTCGAGATCCACCTTTGACGAAATCAGTTCTTTTTCCACCGACTGTTTGGACGTGATATCTCTAACAGTAAAAATTGCAGCCCTGGGATTGCCTTCTTCATCTTTGAGCAATGCGGCATTCAACTGGATAAAAACTGTAGAACCGTCCTTTTTGATAATTTCATATTCATTGTTTTCGGAATATCCCTCAGACAGAAGAGCCTTAAAATTTTCCATCGCTTTCTTGCGATGTCCAGGAATGACAATACCGAAAACAGTTGTTCCTAAAACATCGTCCGAAGAAGTAGAACCATACGACTGTATAGCTCTTTCCGAAATATAAACTATTTTCCCTTCCAAATCCGTTATTACAACGGGATCAGGAACAATCTCGGCGAGTTTTTTGAACAAATCGTACTCGGAGAGATCATTTCCGGTTGAAGTGTTTATTGTCAGAATTCTTGTAATAATATTGGAGATAGTATCAACACTCAGTTTATTTTTGATAATATAATCCCGCGCACCGGCTGAAATTGCCTGATCCAGGATTTCCTGCTTTTCCTCGGATACTATGATAATTAGAGATGCTGACGGTCTGCGCATAAGAATATCTTTGATGCTCATCAAACCGCCGCTTTCAAGTATATCCATATCGAAAAAAATTATTTTATATGAATTGTTCTCTATCTCTTTTAATGATTCGTTATAATCGTTGATCGCCTCAATCCTGCAATTATCCTGTTTGAGAATGGAGAAAGCTGTATAAAAGAGGTCTGTAAGTGCGGGATTGTTTGTGATTAATAAAACAGCATTCTCATTTTCGAGAATTTTAGGTTTTACACTCATTATTAAGCCTATAACTCCGGCATTAATTATGAAATTATACTATTATATTTGTATGCTTTCTTCAAGAACAATTTGGCGATATGGAATAAGAAGCTTGTTTTCATCTTCCTTATTTCCTTTTATGCTCGTGTAAAACTTGGCAGTCTGGATAACGAAATATGTAAGCATATTGTTTCGTATAAGATGATTGACTATAGTCATTTTTATAATTATTATTTAAATGTGAAACCTGAAAAAATCATTAAAAAAAATATAAAAATACGAAGCCAGCTGATTCTGGTTTTGTTGGGGGTTACTATCGTTCCGCTGCTGATATTCGGCTTGCTGAATATCCAGGCCAATGAAGACAATCTCGAGGATTATGAAAGACTACAGCAGACCAACCTGGCGGCAAGATTGAAAGTCGAGATTGATAATTTCATGGAACGTAACTTCGGATTGGCGCAGGCGTTATCATTTAACATCACAGCACAGATCGAGGCGTCTTCCGGGAATCGCACTATTTACGAACTCGGCACCGAAAAGCTTTTGCATGATTTCCTGCAGAGAAGCCCCAACTTTCATTTTGTGTCAGGCCAGTCATTAAACGCCACAAAACGGATAACTCTCAGCGAAGGAAAATTCAATTTCAGCATAGAAGACGAGCTCCAAAGATATTATGATGACGGCAAGGTTAAAATAAGCTCCGGCGGCACATTTATGAGCCCGGTGGTCAGATCTAAATCCCTTGGAAAAGAAGTTGTGCTTTACACGATCCCCATCTTCAGCAAAGGCAGCCCCGTGGGATTGCTCTCGACTGTAATCAGCCTGGATTATATCAATCGGCTTATCCTGGAGACTGCTGGCGATAACTATGAAATTTGCGTGATAGACTCCCTGGGGAAGCTGATAAGCCAGGCTAATATGGAATACGTTAAGGACGAAGAAGACCTGAAAAACAACGAACTTCTGACTGATTATCTGAGGCCGGATTCACCCGCCGAAAGACCCAGATTCAGCATAAATCAAGTTTACGATGTCAGGGTCGCCGGAAAATCCGAAGAATACCTGGGAACATTTACACCTATCGAAAATCTTGAATGGGCTCTTGTGGTCCAGCTGAATTCACAGATCGCTTTCAAACCCGTTCAGATGATGATCAACAGGTCCATCATTATGCTAATTTTTGCGGCAATGATCGCAGTGTTGACCGGTCTCTTTTTTGCAAATACTATTTCGAAGCCGTTAAGCATGCTTACAAAAGCCACAAACGTCATTGCCGAGGGCAAGTTCGACCTGCCAATAGTTATTCACAGCCGCAATGAAATAGGCATCCTTGCGGATAGATTCAATTCCATGTCCGGTGAAATTCAAAAATTCATCGTAAACCTGAAAGATGCGGCAAGAAAAAACAAAGATTTGTTTATATCCTCGATCAGAATGATTTCGGCTGCCGTTGACGAGAAGGACCCATACACGCGAGGCCATTCGGAGAAAGTGAGGGAATTCAGCGTCGAGATCGCTCGGGTTATGGGGCTTAGCCCGGAACAGATTGAAAAAATAGCTATTTCCGCCATATTGCATGATGTCGGCAAGATTGGAATACAGGATAACGTATTAAATAAAGCCGGGACACTTACTCCCGATGAATTTGAAATTATGAAGCAGCATCCTGAGAAAGGGGCTTATATTATTTCCCCGATCAACGAATTGAGCGATATCGTCCCAGGAATACTCTATCATCATGAAAAATGGGACGGAACCGGGTATCCGAAGGGTTTAAAAAGTGAAGCGATACCGCTTACAGCGAGGATAATCGCCGTGGCGGATACCTTCGATGCCATGTCATCAGACCGCCCTTACCAGAAATCAATGGAGGTGGACTACGTTTTCAAATTGCTCTTCGACTGGGCGGGAAAAAGATACGATGCCGACGTAGTCGCATCGCTCTTCCAGGCATATGAAGCCGGAAGAATCAAATTGTCTAAGACAAGGAGTAGTATTCAGTCATGAAAATATTTAAATCCTGCAGAAAATTATTTGGATTTTTAATCGCGGTTATAACCGTTTCGGCCTTTTATTTTTCCTGCGGGAAAGGCTACGACTCAGAAATACCAGAAGGCGTGGAAGAACATCTGATTCATTTCCGCAATGGAAACATCGCCCTGAACCAGGGTAACTACGCGCTTGCGGAAAAAGAATTCAAAACTGCAATTGAAGGCTATCCAAACAATGCGCCTTACCACAACTATCTTGGACTTGCTTACTTTTTTCAGAAAAAATATAACGAGGCGCTGATCGAATTCGACAACGGACTGAAAATAACAACCGAATACGGAGACTTGCATAATAACAAGGGGCTGGCATTCCTCGCGCTCGGGAAAAACGATGATGCCCTGAACGAATTTAAAAAAGCTCTTAACACACCTGCTTATCCAACACCAGAAACAGCATATTTCAATATCGGAAGAATTTATTACACTCGTGAACAATGGGTCGAAGCTGCTTTTAACTTCGAAAAAACGATTGATATTCTGAAGAAAAGAAAAAGCCAGTTGCATCCGGAAGCACTATGTTTTTATGGCATATCATTGATAAAGCAAGGCAAATTCTTCGATGCGATTGCTCCACTCGGCGAAGCAATCAAAGCCAATCCGAAATATTTGCTTGCACATTACAACCTCGGAATTGCTTATTTCACAACCGGAAATAAAGACCGCGCTCTAAAACATTTTATGGAAGTGCGAACATTATCCTCCGTTGACGATCCGTTATATTCAGGTGCGACCGATTATATAAACAAGATAAAACAGGGAAATTGATGTTAGGGAACATCCTTCCCCGCCTGAAACAGGGACTTTCGAAAACCAGACAGGCTTTTTCGGATCAAATCGCCGATATATTTGGCGCTGATAATAAACCCAGCGATAGCGAATTTCAAAAACTCGAGGAGCTGCTTATATCAGCGGATGTCGGATACGCTATAGCTGATGACATTATCGCTAAAATGCGCGAAACCCCCAACCAGGAGTACCGGAATGCGGGGGGACCAAAGCAAATCTTATGTAAAATACTCGTTGACTATCTGAAAGACACACCCGACGGAAATGAAAGGATCCGGGATTTAAAACCCGAAGTGCAAATGATTATTGGCGTAAACGGCAACGGAAAAACCACGTCTGTCGGAAAACTCGCCGCATACTACAGGGATATGGGAAGAACGGTTATATTATGCGCAGCAGACACTTTCCGCGATGCAGCGATCGAACAGCTCTCGATCTGGGGGGAAAGATCAGGATTCAGGGTCATAAAACATCAACAAGGAGCGGATGCTTCCGCAGTCATTTTCGACTCGATTAAGGCTTCCCTCGCATCCAAAGCTGATTACCTTTTAATAGACACTGCCGGCCGCCTGCATACGAAAGGAAACCTTATGCGGGAGCTGGAAAAGATGCAGAGAGTTATCTCGAAAGAATTGCCGGGTGCTCCGCATAAGATTTATCTTGTTTTGGATGCCACAACAGGACAGAACGGTATAACGCAGGCAAAAGAATTCCTCGAAAGCGTGAAAGTTTCAGGGCTTATAATCGCTAAAATGGACGGCACGGCGAGAGGCGGATTTATCTTCGGAATAAAGCAACAGACCGGCCTGCAGGTTGAGTTTATCGGTATCGGCGAAAAGGCTGATGATTTGATTCCCTTTGATCCAGAACAGTTCGTCGAAGCGCTTGTATTGGAATGAACTCTTCTTCAAAGACAGATATTCGTTTTATGTCAAAAGCGATAAACCTTGCCCGCAAGGGCGAAGGAATGACCTCGCCTAATCCTATGGTTGGAGCTGTCCTCGTAAAAGACAGAATCATAGTCGGACAGGATTATCATAAAAAAGCCGGCCAGGCTCACGCCGAAACCCTTGCAATTGACGCCGCGGTAGGAGCAGCGAGAGACGCTACATTATATGTAAATCTCGAACCATGCAATCATTACGGAAAAACTCCTCCATGCACTGATGCAATCATCTCGGCAGGAATCACCCGGGTCGTTGTAGCTATGCGCGATCCAAATAGAAGGGTTAAAGGAGGCGGAATCGAAAGATTGAAGGAAGCCGGAATAAAAACCGACGTGGGAATTCTGCAGGATAAGGCAACCATTCTGAATGAAAAGTATCTATATCATACTTCCACAGGGTTGCCGTTTGTAATAATAAAGGTAGCCGCAACCCTTGACGGCAAACTTGCGACTAAAACAGGTGATTCTCAATGGATTTCTTCTCCGAGAGCAAGAAAATTTGCGCACCTGCTGCGAAAATCGGTTGATGCGGTGGCAATCGGCTCTGGCACGGCATTAAAGGACGACCCTCTTTTGACCGTTCGGCTTGGGCGCGAGGATTTTTTCAGCCATCGTATAATTTTCGATACCGGTCTCAAAGTAAACCCTTACGCCAGGATTTTTTTAGAAAAAGATCGAGGCAGAATCTTCATTATTACCTTAAAAAAATCCGATCTCGAGAAAAGAAAATTACTCGAATGCGCGGGAGTAACCGTAATTGGAGTAAACGCTGACGAGAAAGGATTTCCCGATATAAAAGAGGCCCTGCTCGAGCTGGCAGAAGAAGGCGTTACGTCAATCCTCGTCGAAGGAGGAGCCAGGCTGATCGCATCGTTCATCAATTCCGGCATGGCGAATAAACTCATAATCGTATATGCCCCGATGATCATCGGGGGACGCTCGGCCGTGCCGATGGTTGATGAACTTGGAATAGAAAGTCTCAAGGATGCCCTCATTTTAAAAAATCAATCTTGGCAGAAATTCGGCGGCGAGATGATTTTCACGGGATATTTCAAATGACTTCCTGGTACGATAAATTTATCTTCTATTTCTCAGTCTTTCTGCTTCCGATTCAAGATTGACCTTCAAAAATAATCCTAATAGGTATAAAATAAAGATGAAATGGGCATAATATCTTCCAAAAGGAAAAGAATTGGCGGTATCTTCCAAAGGCGGTAAGATTTGTTCACTGGATTGATCGAAGAGACAGGGAAAATAATTGAAATCGAAAAAAAACAGGGACAGGCCTACGTCAGGATTCAATGTGAAAAAACCTTCGATGAAGCCTGTATAGGACACAGTATTTCCGTAAACGGCATTTGCCTGACGGTAAAGGAAAAACACAACAAATCTCTCCTGTTCGACGTATCGCCTGAAACCTTCTCCCGCACTACATTCGACCTGTGGAAATCCGGGTTGATTGCGAATCTGGAGCAATCCCTGACGCCGAGCTCACATATTGGGGGCCACTTCGTCCAGGGACATGTCGATTGTCTGACCGGTGTGCTGGAAATAAAAAATGAAGGGAGTTTTCAAAGGATTGTTTTCAAACTTCCCCGGAATATCGCCGCATACATTGTTGAAAAGGGACCGGTCGCCGTGGACGGGATTAGTCTTACTGTGGCTTCATGCGACCTACATAAGTTCGAAGTCACGGTAATACCTGAAACGATTCGGAGAACCAATATTCGAACATACAGACCCGGAACTATGGTAAACATCGAAGTTGATCTGCTCGCCAAATATATCGAAAAAATTGCGAATAAAGAAAAAAACGAAAATCATAAGGACTTTTATTCCGAGGAAAACCTGAGAAAACTTGGGTATATCTGATCATCATATTTTCCAACGTGAATAACAACGCCTGTTTTTTCAAAGTTTTTGCTTATTCCTAGTGATTAAATTAAAATCCGCGACGGGTGTTGAATTATATTATGATTATAAAATTTCTAAAAAACTACAAATTCGAAATTCTTTTTTTTGCGGTTTTGGGAGCAGTTCTTCTTCTCAATCTCGGCGCTTCCTCTCTATGGGAGCCCGACGAACCACGCTACGCGGAGGCCGTGAGAGAAATGTACGAAACGGGCGATTTCCTCACGCCTCACTATAATTATGAGTATCGTTTTGATAAACCGATATTCTACTATTGGTTGATCGCCGGTTCTTTCAAATTATTCGGGATGAACGATTTTGCGTTAAGGTTCCCTTCTGCTGTCCTGACATTTTTGACCGTCCTGTTTTTATATCTTCTCGTTCATAAAATCTACGGAAGAGCTGCAGCGGTTTGTTCCAGCGTCGTTCTTGCGACGATGTTCAACTACATAAAGCTTGGACGATACGCCATCCCCGATGCATCATGGATCTTCTTCATTACTGCCACTTTTTATTTCTTTTTGACCGGCTTTTATAACCCGAAAAAAACGAATCTGCATATGCCGCTCGGTTATGTCATGCTGGCATTCGCAACGATCACAAAGAGCCCCGTCGGAGCTGCTATCCCGGCAATCGTGTTCGCCGTTTATATGGTCATAAGAAAAGACTGGAGCCTTTGGAAGCGGATGAAGGTCAACATCGGCATACTGATCTTATTCCTAATCTCCGCCCCCTGGTATCTGTATATGATCTTCAGGTACAAGGCTGAATATTTCCGATATTACTTCGTTTCCGACCATTTCTTCAGGTTTTTTACTTATGAATTCGGAAGGGCGCGCCCGGTCTGGTACTATATTCAGATTTTGCTCGGCGATTTTCTGCCCTGGACATTGTTTTTTATATTGGCATTTTTCAATAAACAATTGCGCTTGAAAAATATCAAAGATAAAAAGTCCGAGAACTATACTTTTCTAATTTTATTATGGGGAGTAACCGTTTTTGTCGTTTTTTCTCTCAGCAGCACGAAACTGCCGCATTACATAAGCCCGGCATATCCGCCGTTCGCGATTCTTACAGGGCTATATCTTTCCACCGTGATAAGCGGAGAAAAAAAACTGAATATAAAATGCCGGATAGCCCAATCATTGGTCATCCTCACTTTTCTCGCAGCAGGAGTACTCCTTTTGGTACATATCAAATTTCTGATCAATGAAAATTTGACTACGTTCAGCACATTACTCTGCGGGGTGATTCCACTTTTATTTTGCGCCACCCTCGCCTATCTCTTCATCATGAAAAAATTCGATCTCTACATTAAAACGGCGGGAATTGGTTTGATCGCGGCATATCTCGCTATTATTCTGCTGCTTATGCCTGTATATGAAAAAACGGTTCCATTGAAGGATATATCCCTAAACCTGAAGAAAATGCTGGAAAAAACGGACAAGGTAGCCCTTTATAAAACGATCAATCCGGCGATTATGTACTATTTGCATAAAAAAGTAATTGATATTAATAATTCAGAAGACCTTGAAAAATTTCTCGCTCAGGATACGAGGGTTTTTATCATCACGAAAAGTGAGAATATCCGTGACTTCGAAAACAACATACAGGCTCCTTTCTACGAAATAGAAAGAAAGAGCCGATACCTCCCAAGATTTGATAATTTCTATAAAAAACCTAAAGAAGCGGTGAATTTCGAACTTGTATTGCTATCCAATAAACCAAAATAAATTAAAAGAGGATATCACCAAGAGGATGTCCCTCTTATAGTTGAAATGCGGAGCATTCTGCAAATGCGGAGCATTCTGCAAATGCGGAGCATTCTGTAAATGCGAAGCATTCTGTAAATGCGGAGCATTCTGTAATTTTAAAAGAATTCCTTTCGTTTTCATCTTAAGCCACCCAAGTATCCGCAGCAAGGCTTTTCTTGGTGAAAGGTGTTTGTTGGGCGGTATCGAGTTTTTGAAGTTGTTCATATTTTCTGACCCTCCTGAATCTGCACTCGGCCTCCAGTAACCCCGCAATGCACCATTTCAGCCGCATATCGCCGGGCCTGTCCCGCGTTACGATGCGGGACTCTCTGCGCCTTTGGGTGTTGCTGTTTAAAAGAAATAAACTAACAGCAAAACAGTCCGGAAATCGGGGGCTTGCCGTGATTATAAAATAGATATCAGCATAACCAGCCTTTTTTTATGCACAAATTTCTGAGAGGAACCATAAAATGTATTTTATTTTTTATGTATACTTTTTTACGATTCTAGCCAACTCATTTATTTTAAATGGTTTAGGCAATATATCATTAAATCCATGTTCATTGTATTTTGCCATCACAGGATCATTCGAGTATCCACTAGTTGCTATAGCACGTATTTTAGGATCAATCACACGAAGCCTCTTAATGACCTCTTTACCCCCAATTCCTCCAGGGATTGTTAAATCAAGTATAACTAAACCATATGGCTTTCCCTCTTTATTTGATCTATCGAAATAATCAATAGCTTCATCGCCATTATGCGCAATTGTCACTTTATAACCTATACCTATTAAGAAATCTTCAACTACTTGCGTAATTGTAACTTCGTCATCCATAAATAATACTTTTCCGGTCCCTTTAACAATCTCGCTTGTTACTTTTTTTGGAATTATAGCTTTCTGTCTTATTGCTGGAAGATAGATATGAATTTCTGTGCCAATACCTTCGACGGATTCGACATGAATAGAACCACCATGCTTTTTTATAATAGCGTAAGTCGTTGTAAGACCTAGCCCACTGCCACCAATTTTAGTAGTAAAATAGGGGTCGAATACCTTATCTATATTTTCTTCAGGTATTCCGACACCGCTATCTTTGATTGTAATATTAACGTAATCGCCGGGTGTAAGGGGACTCTGTTCATTCTTTTTTATTCGAATGTTTTTAACAGCTACATTAATTACTCCGCCATTAAGCATTGACTGCATCGCATTAAGGATTAAATTATTGATGACTTGATTTATTTGGCCGATATCAACTTCAACTGACCACAAATCTTCCCCGAAAAAGAATTTACAGCCAATATTAGAACCTGAAAGTATAAAGTCTACAGATTCTTTTATAATGGTTTTAATCGATGTTATTTCTTTTACAGGTGCACCCCCTTTTGAAAAAGTAAGTAACTGCTTTGTAAGACCTGTCGCTCTTTCTATAGCTCTTTCTGCCTGATTCAATCTTTCATAGATTTTTTCTTCAAGTTTACCTTCCAATTTTGCGAGTTCTATATTTCCCATCATTACAGCAAGAATGTTATTAAAATCATGTGCGATTCCGCCCGCGAGTATTCCTATTGCTTCCAGCTTTTGAGCTTTTTGCGCTTCATTTTCAAGTTTTAGCTTATCTGTAATGTCACGAAATACCAGTACAAATCCTATGATTTGACTTTTTTCATCTCTAAGTGGGGCTGAACTAAAATCAATTATCTTTACACTCCCATCACTAGAGATCAATTTGATATCGCTTTTTAACTCTAAAAACATTGATCTCTTGATTTCATCCAGAAGCGGATACTGTGATTTAATACAAGATTCTATCCCTTCAGCTTTAAAGACGATTTGAAGTAATTGACCTGCTGCCTTCTCTTGTAACCATCCTGTCATCTCTTCAGCAACTCTATTTAGTAAGATAACATTTCCTTGAGTATCAATTGTAATTACACCTTCACCTATTGACCTAAGAGTAACACTAAGTCTTTCTTTCTCAGTAATTAATTTTTCTTCGGCTCTAAGCCTTTCTATTGCGGGGGCCAGCTGGCCAGCAAAAGTGAGAAGTAGTCTTTCATCGTCTTTCGTGAAAAATCCCGGTTGATTATGCTCCGTGTTGATAACACCTATTACGCGCTCGCCCAACTTTAAAGGTACGCATAATTCAGAGTGTGTTCGTGAATCGCCTGGTACGTACAAAGGTTCTTTTTGAACATCCGGTACAAGCATCGGTTTCCCGGTTTTTACCACATGTCCGGTTATCCCTTCATCCAGCGATAATATTATTGCTTCTTCACCTTCTCGCAATCGATAGGAAGGATGGGTTCTGAGTGTGTGTGATTCTTCATTAACAAGCATAATCCCGAAATTTGTTGGATAGAGAGTTTCACCTATGATCTGAGTGGCTCTGTCGAT